>JABAOH010041884.1_pt6 | contig 19394 bp, 19 predicted proteins | sample 7062181 | NCBI WGS metagenome assembly JABAOH01 (sample SAMN14538630, study PRJNA623070) | marine sediment metagenome | biome: marine biome [ENVO:00000428]; feature: marine pelagic biome [ENVO:01000023]; material: deep marine sediment [ENVO:00002113]; isolation source: pool of 5 deep marine... | reverse complement strand
AGCAACACCCGCATCCGGGTGTGGGGTTCGTTCATGCTAACCTCGATCCAGTATGCGTTCGATCACGTCCGTCAACCGCTCGAGCAGAGAGTCGAGCTCGGCGACGGTATGGTCCCCCATGTGGCCGATTCGGAAGGTGGTCTCGCGCAACGGTCCATAACCCGCCGCGATCGTGTAGCCCAGCTCGGCCATGCGGCGCGTGACCTCGACACCGCTCAGCTCCTTGGGGGTTGCGACACAGGTCACGCTCGGCGACCTCCGGCCCTCGGCCGCGAGCACTCGGAGATCGATGCCGCGGCGATCGCGCATCTCGTCGACCCACGCCCAGGTGCGCGCCGCCATCGACTGATGCCGGGCCCAGCGAGCCTCGAGCCCTTCCGCTTCGATTCGTTCGAGCTGCGCGTCCAGCGCGTAGAGCAGTGAGACCGCCGGGGTGTTGGCGGCCTGGTTCTTTTCCACCGATTTCTCGAAGGCCTCGAAGCTGAAGTAGAGCCCCGACCCGGACACCTCACGGGAGCAATCGAACGCCCGGCGCGACGCGACGCCGAACGCCAGGCCCGGTGGCAGAGCGAGGGCCTTCTGCGACCCGGTCAGGGTGAAATCGAGTCTCCAGGCGTCCACCTCCACCGGTGTCGCCCCCACCGAGCTGACGCCGTCGACGAGGAGCAGGGTGTCCGGCGCGACTCGCCGTACCGCCGCAGCGATCTCGGCGACCGGATTGAGCACGCCGGTAGAGGTCTCCGAGTGCACGACCGTGATGGCATCGTAGCGACCGTCGGCCACGACGTCCGCGACCCGGTCAGCCTCGTTCGACTCGCCCCACTCGACGTTCAGCCGATCCGCTTCCTTGCCGCAGGCTCGGGCGATCTTGTGGAAGCGCTCGCTGAACGCGCCACACACCAGCGACAGCACGCGGCTTGGCACACAGTTACGGATCGCCGCCTCCATTAGGCCCGTGGCTGATGAGGTGGATACGTAGACGGGGCGCTCGGTGCGGAAAACCCGGCGCAGCCGCGGCGCCAAGCGCTTCATCAGCGCTTCCATGTCGGCGCCGCGATGGCCAATGACCGGCCGGACCATCGCCTGCAGGACCTCGGGCCTCACTTCGGTGGGACCCGGAAGGAAGTACTTACCGAATTCGGTCAAGACTGCGATGCCTGCTGGAGGTCCCTGCTTCTCTCGGCGAAGCCACCCTTCCCCGAGCCCTCACGCCGCCTAGATTATCGCCGCGTCAACCGAATACGCAACCTTTTGCTCTGACGGACGGATATTTAATGAGCAAGGAGAAAAAACGCCAACCTGCCGCGCAACGGCACCGCTGCGCGAGCTGCGGCACCGCCAGGGACCCTGGCGACCGATTCTGCCGGCAGTGTGGGGCCTCGTTTGCCGCTGCGGGCAAGAAGAACGGGCCGCTGCAGGGGCTGACCGGCCTCCGCGCCTTCGGGCTCGCCGTCATCGCCCTGGTGGCTGTCTCCGCCCTCATCTACTACGGAGGCGGCGCCTCGAGCAAGTCGCCGCCGCCCGCTCAGCGCATCCAGATCAACGAGGTCGGGGCACCGGGGATCGGCGCCGGCGTCCCGGCGGGCACACCTCTGCAGTCGGCGGATCAGTTGTTCAACGATGCGATGACCGCCTATGAGACCGGTGACAGCGTGACGGCCCGCCAGTTCATCCCTATGGCGTTGATGGCGTATCAGCGTCTCGACACCCTGAGCCTGGACGCGCGCTATCACGTGGCACTGCTCAGCCTGGCGGCCGGACGTCCCCAGGATGCCCTCGCCCAAACCGATACCATGCTGGCGCGGGTCTCCAATCACCTGCTGGCGCTCTCGGCCGCCGCCCAAGCCCAGGACGTCATGGGACGTACCGAGCGGGCGATCGATATGTACCGTCGATTCCTCGACGCCTACACCCCCGACATCGCGGCCTCACGCAGCGAGTACATCGATCACGGCCGCGCCTTAACGGGCCGGAGGGACGAGGCCCGGGCCTACCTTCGCAGAAAGGGAATTGGGACCGAGGGTCAATAGCGAGGCGAACCGATGAAATCCCACACCGAGTACAGAAGCTTCAAGACCAAGGCGCTCCAAGAGATCATCCACATCACACCCTGGGTGGAAGAAGGCGTCAAGAAGAGCGGGATACAGGAGGGTTTGTGCCTGGTGAGCGCCATGCACATCACCGCGTCGGTTTTCGTCAACGACAACGAGTCCGGCCTACACCAGGATATCCTCGACTGGCTGGAGGGCGACCTGGCGCCTTGGAAGCGGCACCCGGCGCGCGGCGATGATTATCTGCACAATCGAACCGGCGAGGACAACGGCGCCGCTCACCTGCGCAACCTGACGATCGGGCACGAGGTGATCATCCCGATAACCAAGGGCGTACTCGACCTCGGCCCCTGGCAGCGAGTCTTCTACGGCGAGTGGGATGGGCAAAGGCCCAAGCGGGTGGTGCTCAAGATTATCGGGGAATAGCTGAATTCAGCCGCGCGGGTCGAGACGCCCGTTCTCTCGGCCTGTTGTACCCGCGCCAGGGCGTTTACATTAACGTGTCATGATTAGGGATCGCGTGAACCGGCGGACCGTATCGCTTCGGGATTGGCTCTACCCCGATCTCATCGCGCCCGGCCATCGCGTCCGTTGCCAGCTACCCGGTTGCCATGCCGTGCTCGGTCGAAGCGGCCATCATCTGCGCTTCCGATCGCTGCGGCCGAGCGACGCCGCCTTGCCGCCCGAGTGGGTCGGCTGGCACTGCAGCCGCTGCGGTCACCTGAACGTCTACTGTCCGGTCGCATAGCCTGCTCGCTCGGCGAACCGTGGATCTTCCGCCACCTGGCGGTTGAGTGGACGGACCCGCCCTGACCAGCGGCTAAGCGGCGTGGCCGGTCGAGGGAACAACATAACCGCTAAAGAAAGACAGATGCCCCGACCTTCCCGCCGCAGCCTGGGCGCTCCATTCGTTTTCCCGCTCGCCATCGCCGCGACAATCATCGTCAGCACCGCCAGCTTGACCTCGGCTCAGGACAAGCGGCCGATTCGCGCCAACGATCTCTACCGGCTTCGAACCGCCGCGGACATCGCCCTCTCGCCCGACGCCCGCCGGCTCGCCTACGTCGTGACGCAAATCGACTCTGCCGACAACGCCTACTACAGCCACATCTGGATCGCTGATACCGAGGCCGCCTCCGCCCGCCAGCTGACCCGCGGCAAAGTTCGAGATCGTACACCCGTCTGGTCGCCCGACGGTTCGCGTATCGCCTTCGTGTCCGATCGCGCCGGCGAGCGGTCTCAGATCTATCTCATTCAGGTCGACGGCGGCGAGGCGCGGCAGCTTACCCAGCTTCAGCGCGGAGCGACGGCTCCTGTCTGGTCACCGGACGGCCGGCGGCTGCTGCTGAGCTCGGCGCTGACGACCCGCGAACTGGAGGACGAGGAAGGCGCGACCCGGGAGCAGGCGAGTTCCGGCGGCCCGGGCGCCATCGCCGACACGGCGATGTGGGGTTCGCTGATTGCGATCCGCAACTGGCTGAACCGGAACGCGGAGGAGAACGAGCCGGCCGTGATCACCCGCCTGAACTTTCAGGGGGAGCGCGCGCTGCAACCTCAAGAGGAGTGGTCACACCTCCACATCCTCGACCTCGAAAACGGAGACGCCCGGCGAGTCACCTCGGGCCCATACGATTTCAGGGATGCCGACTTCGCGCCGGACGGCCGGCGCGTGGCCTTTGCGGCCGCGATAACGGAGGGCTTCCACCCCGACTACGCCTCGAAGCGGGACCTCTACATCCTGAACCTGGACACGGGCCTCTGGCGAAAGGTCGATGTCCCCAGCCACTCCGTTGCGAACCCCGCCTGGTCGCCGGCCGGCGACAAGGTCGCTTTCACCGCCCGTGACACCTCGGAGCTGACGGCCTCGAACACGCTCATCGGCGTCATCGAGGTCGGTGAAGAGCGGGGCGATGGCTCGGTCGCCTGGCTCAATCAAGCTCTCGACCGCAGCGCCCGGCAGTTCCGCTGGTCGCCGGACGGCGCGTCGATCTACTTCTCTGCCTCTGTGCACGGCACCGTCCCGGTCTATCGGGCGCGCTTGCGAGACGGTCAGATCCGCCAGCTCGTGTCGGGGGAGCGTGGCGCGCTGAGCTTCGATCTGCGCCGCGACCGCCTCGCCTACCTGATTACAGAGCCGGCGAACCCCTCGGAGGTCTACGTGGCCGCCGCCGACGGTTCGGACGAGCGGCGGCTCAGCGCCTTGAACACGGGCTGGCTTGCGGGGGTGCAGGTGCAGCCGCACCGGAGCTTCTACTACCCGAGCTTCGACGGCCGCCGAGTCGAGGCCTGGCTGATCGAGCCGGTCGGTCACGAGCCGGGCCGTCTGTACCCGCTTGCGGTCGAGATCCACGGGGGGCCGCACGCCATGTGGGGCCCCGGCGAGCCCACGATGTGGCACGAATTCCAGTTCCTCGCCGCCCACGGTTACCTCGTGCTCTACACCAACCCGCGCGGGAGCGACGGTTACGGCTACCAGTTCAAGTACTCGATCCAGCGAGCCTGGGGCGACGGGCCGATGCGCGACGTGCTCACCGCGGTCGACACGGTGGTGCAACGTGGGATGGTAGACGAGGATCGCATGGTCGTGACCGGTGGCAGCTATGCCGGCTATCTCACCGCTTACCTCGTGGGGCACGACCACCGATTCAAGGCGGCGGTGGCCCAGAGGGGTGTCTACGACCTGGCCACCTTCTTCGGCGAGGGTAACGCCTGGCGCCTGATCCCCTTCGAGTTCGACACCTACCCCTGGGACGATTACGAGACGCTGCGCGCGGAATCACCGATCACCTATGCACACCAGATCGAGACCCCGCTGCTGATCATGCACGCCGATCGCGACCTTCGGACCGGAGTGTCGCAGTCGGAGATGCTCTACCGCACGCTCGCCGTGCTCAGGAAGCCGGTGGAGTATGTGCGGTACCCGCGTGAAGGCCACGACCTCTCGCGAAGCGGCGAGCCGAAGCTGCGAATCGATCGCCTGTTGCGCATTCTCGAGTTCTTCGAACGGCACATCGGCGACCGAGACTAAGGGAGGCGAGCGCTCCGCGCCCTTCACCTTTCACTCGCGTCGGACGCTCAGGCCGTGATCGGCGAGATAGTCCTTGATTTTGCGCAGGGCGGTCCGGTTCTCCAAAGCTGAAGCCGCCAGGATCACTCCAGCGGCATCACCGATCATCAGCGCGTCGAAGACGGCCTCGGGGGCGGCGGCGCTCTCAGTCGCGCCGATCACCGGGATCCTCACCGCGCCGCTGACGACATCCAAAAGCTCGAGCGCGAATGGCTCGCCTGCTAAGCCGGGGCATGTGAGACGCAGCTCGCCACCGCCCTGCGCCTCGACCACGCGAGCCCAGTTGACCGCGTCCCACTCGGTCGAGCGGCGCTCCACTCCTCGCACGACACGGAAGTAGTCGCCCTCGCGCTGCACCTCGAAGCCGACCGAGACGGCGGCCGAGCCGAACCGCGTCGCGCTGGCCCGAATGAAATCCGGGTTATGAAGTGCCGCATCGTCAATCGCCACTCGCGTGGCGCCGGCGGCGCGGAGAGCCTCGAGCTCATCCAGCCCAGCGGACTTAGCGGCGACGGTTACTAGAACGGAGATCGTTTCAAGCAGTCTCGATACGACAGCGACCAGCTTCGTCACCGGCAGCGAAGCGGCCAGGTGAAGCTCATCGGCCCCCGCTTCGGCGACTGCCGTGGCCACGCGCAGCGGATCGTGCCGGCGTCCCGGCGGCAGAAAGGCGACGGGACGCGTCAGCCGCGCCTGTTCGTCCAGTGAGAATCCGACGATGATGCGCTTGGTCAGCGTGGCGTCTCTCCGCCACCCTCTGCTTCTTCGAGGGGGACGTTTTTGCGTATCCGGTGGCTGAACAGGGTTAGCTCGTTGAAGCCAGCGCGGCGCAGCAGCAGCTCGCCGACCTCCCAGCCTTGCTCGAAGCTGGTGGGAACGTGGCTGTCGGTGCCGATGGTCACGGTGGCGACCTGGACCTCGTTTGCGAGCTTGAGGATGTCGAGACCGGGGTAAGGCTCGGCCGGAGGCTGAACCACACCTGAAGTGTTGACCTCGAGGCCCAGTCCTTTGGCCGCCATCTTCTCGAGCAGCGCTCGAACCTGCGACTCGAACGGGGTGGGGTCGAAGGGACCGTAGTGTTTCACGCCGAATCGCTTGACCAGGTCCAGGTGTCCCACGACGTCGAAGCCGCCCCAATCGAGCATCTCGTCCACCGTCTCGAAATAGCGACCGTACGCATCGGACATATCCCGGTCTCGGAAGTAGTCGCCGACCGCACCGCCCGATACCTGGTAGCCGTCCACGACATGAACCGATCCGATTACCAGGTCGAAGTCCACCGACTCGACCAGCGCGTTCAGCGTCTCCAACCACTCGGGGCGGTACTCGAGCTCTGCACCCAGCAAGATGCGCAACTCCGGATACTCGGGCTGCAGTAGCTCGATCTCATGCTGCAGCTGCTCGTAGCGCTCACGCGCCTCGACCAGATCGAGTACCCAATCGCCGTGCTCGGCGCTCAGCACCTCCGCGTGATTCGTGAAACAGATTTGCTCGAAACCAAGATCAACAGCGGTTCGAACGACATCCTGGGTGCTTCCGCGGCCGTCGCTCGAGTATTGGTTATGAAGGTGATAGTTGATACGCACAGTCGGTCTCCTGATTACGTTGCCACCCCCACCCGGGGCGCGCACTACTCGACCACCGCGATCGCCACGCCGTCGCGCGTCGGAACGACGATCGAGGTCAAGCGAGGATCGCGGGCGAGGCGTCGATTGAACTCGCGGATCCCCTGGACCTCTGCGTTCCGAGCGGAATCATCGACTACCTCACCCCCCTGGAGGGCGTTATCTCCGATGACCAGACCACCCGAGCGTACGACCTTCAGGCACCAGTCGAGGAACCGTGGGTAACTCTCCTTGTCGGCATCAATGAACACCGCATCGAACGGCCCCTCCGCCGCCAGAGAATCCAGCAGCTCTAGCGCCTCGCCCACGCGTACCTCCACGCGTGCCTCCAGGCCCGCGCGACCGATGTGGCGACGTGCCAGCTCCGCCCGCGTCGGATCGCGCTCCACGGTAATCAACCGCCCGCTCTCCGGCAGCGCCCTCGCGATCCAGACGGCACTGTAGCCGCCCAGTGTGCCCAATTCCACCACCCGCCGCGCGCCGATCGCTCTCAAGAGAACCTGAAGCAGCCGGCCCTCTTCGGCGCTGATGTAGATTTCTGGTAGACCGGCCGCTCTCATCTCGCGGCGCAGGTCCCTCAGCACCTCATCCTCGGGCGCGAAGAGTCCCTCGACGTAACGTTCGCACGCCTTTCGAACGCGCTCATTCATTACGGCCAACCCGGCTGACCAACACCCAATCGCGAAGCGTCTACGGGCTCTGTCTCCCTCGCGCTCAGTCCGAGCCAGCGGCCTCACGCGCCGCCCGCACCCACACCCTGACGCGTGAGGGGGAGGCGGCCCGCGGTCGCGACATCAGATCCTGCAGACTCGCGCTCAGTGCCTCGGGGTCCATCGAGGCAAGCTCCGCTACCGATCTCACTCCCGACTCCCAGAGGCGACGCGCGTTATCCATCCCGAGGCCGCGTAGCGTGCCGAGCTGGGCGGCCGCGACCCACTGCTCGGCGGCGGCCCGATCGACGCCGGCGACTCGCGCCACCTCCGCTGGCCCTACGCGGGCGAGGGCGAAGACGTCGTCGTAGCTCTCCGCCAGACGCTCGCGCTCCTCCACACCCGCCAGCCAGAGCTCCTCGAAACGCGGCCGCAGCGAGTCGGTCGTCCAGCGGTCGATCCCGGCAAGTATGGCGAGTGAGAACAAAACGGCCAGGCCGGCCGCTATCAGGGTGCGCCGCCAGCGAACCCTGACGCCACGCAGGTCGGGCGCCACGGCCACCCCCGCCAGCATCAGCGACTGGTAAACCACGAAGCAGTCGAGGGCGAAGATCGGGAACCCGCCGAACCCGAGCACGGGCATCTCGAACAGCTTGAGCTCCTCGAACCCCGGAACCGTGTAGATCCACTTGCTCCGGGACTCGATGTTATACAGCTCCCAGATGAAACCGACCGCCAGACCGCCCAAGATGAATCGCAGCCCCCGACCCGGACGCCCAACGGACAGATCACCCAGCAGAGAGCGGCTGGGGTCGCGCGAGTAATTGAACGGTTCCAGGAGCAGAGTGAGCGCGCCCCAGATCAACGGGAAGAACGCGCGAGGCCAGGCCAGACTGAGACCCGCAAAGATCACTCCGGCCCCGAAGACCCCGAACAGATGGGTGCGCCTCACAGCGAAGCCGGGCCAACGCACGCTCGCGAAGGTCCCTCGACTCGCCAGCCAGCGCTCGGCTAAGAAGATCGCTGGAAGCACGGTCATGAACGAGACCGTCGTCCCCAACCAGCGCACCGGTCGATCCGGCGGCAGGAAAACGTAATACCAGTTGGCTACGCGGAAGTTGACCAGCTCGAAGAAGAACCAGAGCACGGCCGACCAGCAAAGCAGCGAGACGGCGAATCCTGGACGAGAGATCAGGTAGTAGCGGCCGCTGCGAACGGCAACGGCCGAGTCGAGTAAAAGGAGCGTCGGGTACCAGGCCGAAAGGTAGTACCAGTTCGCGAACGGCTCGATCCGGCGAAGCATCAGAGCTGTCGCCACCAGCAGGAAGACGAGGGCGGGCAGAGCGACGAGCCAGGGCGTCGGCCGCGGGACGCCCCGCCAACCTCGCAGTTCGCGGCCTCGACCCAGGACGGCCTCGGTCATCGGCTGGGCGCGGCTTCCTGCGTTGCCGCCTCGGGGCTCTTCAGCGCGGGATCGGCGTAGACGAGCCGCCCTCCCACGAGGGTGGCGAGCACCCGGACATTCTTGATCTCGGCGGGCTCGATCTCGAACAGGTCGCGGTCGACGATCGTGAAGTCGGCAAACTTACCGACTTTGATGCTCCCTTTCTCGTCCTCCTCACCGGCGGCGTAGGCGTTGTTGATGGTGAAGGCACGGATCGCCGTCTCGAGATCGACGCGCTGCTCTGGGAACCACCCCTCCGGCGGCTGCCCGTCGAGCGTCTGACGCGTGACCGAAGCGTAGATCCCCAGAAGCGGCTTGGCCGGGTACCAGGCCGCGTTGGTCCCAGGCCAGTCGGAGCCGAAGGAGAGCACGGCGCCACCTTCCAACAGCGACTTGAAGGCGTAGGCGCCGCGGCAGCGCTCGTGGCCAATTCGCTCTTCCATCCAGCGCATATCGTCGATGGCGTGATACGGCTGCGCTTCGGCGATCACGCCAAGCTGCCCGAACCGTTGAAAGTCATCCTCCTCAACCACCTGCGCATGGATCATGCGGAAGCGGCGGTCGCGGGGCCCGTTCCTCGCGATCGCCATCTCGAACCAGTCGAGCAGCGTGTCGACCGCCAGGTCGCCGATGGCGTGGACCTGCGGGATCAGGCCCACCGAGTCCGCGGCACGAATCAGCTCTGCCATCCCCGGCGGTTCGAGCACCATCGTCCGCCAACTTCCGCGGTTATCCGGCTGGTGGTCGTACGGCTCGCGGAAGCGGGCGCTCGAGTTCCCCATGATTCCATCAACGAACCCCTTCAGCCCTCCGATCTTCAGGTACTCGTCGCCGAAGCCGGAGCGCAGGCCGACGGCCGCCAGCTCGTCCCACTTGTCGAGCGTCGGCCGGGCGTAGACGCGAACGCTCAGCTCGCCGCGGTCGCGCAGATGCTGGAACACCTCCATCTGCTCGTTCGGCGTGATGTCATGGATCCCTGTGACGCCGTTCTCGGCCAGCCGTCGTAGCGCGGTCCGCGCTTCCAGCACCCGCTGTTGGAACGATCTCGGCGTGACGACGCGACGCACGAGGTCGACGGCCGTGCCGGTGAGGATCCCGGTCGGCTGGCCGGTACGCGGGTCGCGCTCGACGGTGCCCCCGGGTGGATCCGGCGTGTGGCGAGTTATGCCGGCTCGGGCCAACGCCACCGCGTTGGCCAGGTACTCGCTTCGGTCCCAACGGCTCAAGAGCACCGGCGTGGTTGGGGTAATCGGGTCGACTATCCGGCGGTGCGGCTTGAAGCGTGATCCCGAAGCACGCCCCTCGCGGCCGGTCGAGCTCATGGCCCACTCCTCGTAGGCGCCCCAATCGCCCCCCAAGATCCAGGCGCCCGGCGGCAGCCGGTCGCGGGCAGCCGCCACGCGCTGCGCCAGCGTCGCCGAGTCGGCGACGTCCAGCAGGTTGATGCCCAGCAGCAGCTCGCCGGCCCGATTGAAGTGGGTATGATTGTCGATTAGTCCTGGAAGAACGAAGGCGCCGTTCAGCTCGATCACCCTCGTCGCCGAACCCCGGTGGCGCGCGACATCACGTTCTGTGCCGACGGCGACGATTCGACCCTCACGTATCGCCACAGCTTGCGCTCGCGGTTGATCGGGCTCGACAGTGTAGACCGCGCCGCCCAGCAGTATCAGATCGGCGACCGACAGCGGTGCCGCCTGGGAACTCCAAACGCCGGCGACGACCGCGGCGCCAGCGACCGCCATCGCCATGAGCGAGCTACGCATGGGCCGTTCCCTGTTCAGGGTTGTTGGGGCGCGATCCGGCAGATAATGTAGGCCGAATTCATACTCCCAACAGGGCGGGCGCCATGAGACGACGCGACTTCCTGAAGAGCACCGGTGCGGCCGGCGCCGGTATGATGCTGGCAAGATTCGACGGCAGCGACGCGGAGCGATACCCAGCCGTCGCCACCGCCGCGCCACAGAGCATCGAGCCGCTCGCCAAGGCGGTCTTTCAGCGTAGACTGAGCCGCACGCGCGATCTCATGGCCGAGCAGGGGCAGGCTGCGCTGTTCTGCGAGCCCTCTACCAACTTCGAGTACCTTACCGAGGCCGACTTCGGGCGCAGCGAACGCTTGATCGCCCTCGTCATTCCAGCACGGGGCAAGCCGGTGATCGTGGCGCCGGCCTTCGAGGTGGATCGCGTCCGTCAGGCGCTCCGAGTGGACTACGACGTCCGGGGCTGGGCCGAGCACGAGGATCCATACCGCACCGTCGCCGATGCCATCTGGGTCGCCGGGCCCGGTCGAATCGCCATCGAGCCGAGCACCCGCTTTGGCGTCAGCCGCCGCTTACAGAAGGCGCTGCCGAACTGGGAGCTTGTGGACGGCGAGCCCGTGTTCACCCGACTTCGCATCATCAAGGCGGAGGACGAGCTGAGGCTGATCCGGCGCGCCATCGCCATCACCGAGGACTCGATCGCGGCGACCTTCGCCGCCCTGGAGGCCAACCTCAGCGAGCGCGACGTGGGTCGACAGCTCAGCCGTGAGATGTCCGAACGGGGCGCCCGCGGTGGCGGCTTGGTTCAGTTCGGCCCGGGCAGCGCCCTCCCGCACGGGGGCCCAGGAGAACGGCGGCTGGCCTCCGGGATGCCGGTGCTGATCGACGCCGGCTGCAGCGTGCACGGCTACCGTTCCGACATTACCCGAATGCACTTCTTCGGCGATGATCCTTCGCCTTCCTACAAAGAGGTCTTCAATGTCGTGCTTGCGGCGCAAACGGCCGCATTCGAGGCGGCTCGGCCGGGGATGGAGTGCCAGCAGCTCGACCGCATCGCCCGACGCGTGATCAGAGAGGCGGGCTATGGCAAGAATTTCACGCACCGCCTCGGCCACGGCCTCGGAATGGACGGGCACGAGCCGCCGTACCTGGTCGAAGGAAATCGCCGCGCTCTGGAGCCCGGGATGGTCTTCACGATCGAGCCCGGAATCTACTTGCCCGACCGCTGGGGCGTGCGGATCGAGGACGACTTCCTGGTCCGGGAGCGCGGCCTAGAGCCGCTCAGCTCTCGAGTCTCGCGGATCTAACGGTGCGCCCAGCCGATCGTCCGGTCACCGGGGCCGTCCCGGGGGTGGTCGAGCGTCGGTCTACAACCACAGCCCCTCGGGTGCCACTCGTTCCCGTTCCTTGACGGCTCGAGGGCTGCGCGAGATATTCGCCGCGGCCTATTGACAAACGGAAACGACAGACGCCAATGAAGTTCGAGCTTGCAACCCATCTCTCTCCGGAAGAAGTGATCCGGCGGGCCGAAGAGTACTACCGCGACAACACCGGTCTCGAGGTGGCGGAGCGCGGTGACAATCGGCTGAGGTACTCCGGCGCGATAGGCGTCGCCGTGGTCGCCGCCTTTCGCGAGCACGGCCACACCACCGTGCACGTCGAGACCGATCGGGGCGTCGGCTTCGACGTCACCGACCAGACCCTTCGCTTTCTTTACTCGATACCGCATGTCTAGCCCCGGGGAGGTCGACAGAGCGATGGAGCGAGAGACGCTGACCGTTCGCGTGATCGTCCCGGACCTCTGGCGCGAGCAGCGGATGGAGTTCGGACGCCACACCGCCGTCGGCGCCATCAAGCAGGCCGCGTTGCCGACGCTGCTCGGTCGCGACGACGTCGATCCTTCGGCCTATTACGTCGAGTATTTCGAAAAGGAGGTGCTCGATGAGTCCCGCACGTTGGCCGACCTCGGCGTCGCTGAGGGCGGCGTGATCTCGCTTCGCGCCTACGACCTCGACCACCCGGCGCCGTTCGAGGGGTAAGCGCCCCGAATCTCCGGAGCCGCTCCGGAATCACCGACCTTGTGCTAGATTCGGGGCATGACCGGTTTCGACGACCTCAAACTGCCCGACCACCTGGTTCAGCGCGTCCACGCTCTGGGCTATACCCGGCCGACGGCGCTGCAGATCGAGGCGGTCGCCGTCATCGCCCGCGGCACCACGGCAGTGGGCATCGCCTCCACCGGCAGCGGCAAGACCCTGGCCTATGGCCTGGGACTTGCTGCTCGACTCGCCCAAGACGATCTCGCGACTCAGGCTCTGATCCTGCGGCCCACCGACGACCGCGCCATCGCCACGGCCGAGACGCTCCACCGCCTCGTCGCACCCCTTCGGCTGACGGTAGCCGCCGTCCAGCCGCCACAGCCGACCTCAGCTCAGATCGCCGTAGCCAGCCCCGGCGCCGTCCTCGCTGCCCTGCAGCATTCAGCAATCAGACTCGAGCGCACCCAGACGCTGATCGTCGACGGCGCGTCGGAGATGCTGGAGCTGGGCGCGGCTGAGGCGCTGGAGACACTCACCGCGCAGATACCTCGCGACGCGCAGCGCGTTGTGCTGACCGCCGAGCTCGACAGCAAGGTCGAAGACTGGCTGGACCGGCATGCCCGCCGCGCACGCCGCCTCACCGATATCCCACCCGAGGTGGAGCCGCTTGCGGGTATGACGGTGGAGGTCTGCGCCGCGCCGCGCCCGATCTGGATGCCGATTCTAGGCGGCCTGATCGCGGCGGCCAAGCCCGGGGCCGCCGGCCGCTTGCACTGCCGCTCCGCCCTGGAAGCCGAAGAGCTCGCCGAGCGGCTCATCGTCCGCGGCATCCCCGCGCGCCGGGAACCCGGAGACGAAGCGTCGACATGGGTGATCTGGGGCGACGAGTCCGCGAGCCGGGCCGAGGGCCTCTCGATCAGCTGGGGAACTCCGCCCGACCTGTCGGGCTTCCGAGAGCGCTTCATCGCCGGGCGTGCTTTCGCCTTCGTCGAGCCGCGGGAGCTCGGCCACCTGGAGCGGCTGGCCGGCGCCCTGAGCGTTCGGCTCAGCCCGCTGAAGTCGGCGGTCCCGGCCGAGGCGCTCGGCTCCCTACAAGCGACGCGCGATCGCCTCCGCGAGGCCGCGACTCAGCGCGACCTGCAGCCGTACATGCTACTTCTCGAACCGCTTTTCCAGGAGTTCAGTCCAACCCAGCTCGCTGCCGCAGCCACGGCCCTCTACCGCGAGCGCGAGCCGGCCCGGCCGACCCAGCCCCTACCGGCCTGGACCCGCCTCTACTTCGGCGTTGGGCGGCGCGACGGCGTGAGGCCCGCCGACCTGGTGGGCGCCATCACCGGTGAGACCTCGGTGACGGGCGACCGCATCGGTCGCATCGAGATCAGAGACACGCATTCTGCCGTGGAGGTCGCCGCCTCAGTCGCGGATCGAGTGATCAAGGGGCTTGCGACAGCGACGATACGAGGGCGGCCCGCCAACGTGCGGGTGTTCAGAGAATAGGTTTTCGGGGGAGGAGGTCCGTTTCAGACCTCCCGCCCCCTCCCCAGCCGTCTGTGATCAGAAACCCGGCTTGACGCCGTCCTTCAGCCCCTTACCGGGCCGGAAAGCCGGCGACACCGACGCCGGGATCTGGATCCGGTCGCCAGTCCGAGGGTTGCGGCCCATCCGCGCGCCGCGCTTCCGGGTCTCGAACGTCCCGAAACCGGTGATCTGGACCTTGGTTCCCTTGCGCAGCGCCGCCGCGATGATCCCCCGGTCCGGGTCGAACACGGCGTCCACAGCCCGGCCCGCGTCAGCTTTGCTGAGGCTGGTGGTATCAGCCAGTTTGTCGATGAGTTCCGTCTTGTTCACCACGCGCTCCTTTCGGGGAGAGTGTACGGAAACGCAATTGGGCAAGGGCGAAGCTGAGCATACTCTAAGGGGATAGCCCTGATACCGTCAAGGGAAAAGCTAGGCAGGAAGCCAACGTTCGGGCGATGCGGCCGCGCCCGGGCGAGGCGTCAGAGCGTTAAAGCGTTGGGGCGCCGATGTCCGTAAATAATTGTTATGTATAGACTTACCTTAGTCCGTCGCCGGAACGACTTCAGACCGGGCAAAAGGATATCTAGACTACATTCCCTCTGCCGCCCCGTTCGATCCTCAGATGGCCCGAGCGGCGGAAAGCCGCCCAACTCGGACATTCGGGACCCGGCGGCCCTGGAGCCGCCGCCACGGCCGCTGGAGCCGGTGTAGGTGAGGTCGAAGGCGCTTGACGCTGTCGGGATCTCTGTGTACCCTCTTATGGCTGTTCTTCCGGCCGAGCGGTTTCGGGCCCGCCTCCAGTACCGTTTCCGTCTTTGTCCCCCCCGGCTCTAGAGCGCCTGACTTCACAGGTGCCTCAGGAACCCAAGCCCAGAGATCCGCTCCTGTTCCACCCACGAAGCCTCACTGAGGAGACGGTGATGAGATCCAGAGCCCTAATCTTACTGGCCGCGAGCGGCTCACTCGGCCTTGGCGGGGCGTTCGTCACCCCCAACGCGCTGGCCCAGGACGTGGAGATGCTAGGGAGGGTCCATGGCGTTCGGCCCCCACCGAGTTATTACGCCATAAAGGCGGAGGATCCGAACGCCTACGAGTTCCAGGGCGTGTGGAAGGAGATCGCGCGTCGAGTCAGAGAACGACGACTCGCGCTGGCCCGGGCCGCCGACTTCGCGACGCTTAACGCCCACATGCAGGGAGCGGTGCCCTCGCGATCGGCGGCACAGGCGGCGGGCACGGCGATCACGGGGAATTTCCGATTCCCAGTGTTGGTGGGCTACTTCGCCGACAGCAGCAACTCATTCATACCAGACACGGCTTCACTAAATGCGAAACTCTTCGGGAACGCCACGCCGCCTGCGTACTCAGTTAGTACTTTCTACGACGAGATGTCCAGTGGCCTCGTCACTGTGACAGGCGAGGTTATCGGGTGGTTTAAGACAGACAGTGCGAGCAGCTATTACGAAGGGATCACGAAGGGGCTTAATCCTCGAGGTGATTCTGCGCACACAGGAGACTTCATTGTTGAGCTCCTCGACGCTGCAAATCCTACCATCGATTTTAGCGTCTACGACAACGACAGCGATGGCGAGATCGATTTGGTTGCGGTCCTTCATCCGTTGCAAGGCGGTGAATGCAATTCTAGTCACATTTGGTCACATCGCTGGGTGCTCGCCGCGTGGGGCAAGTCATGGTCCGGTGACGGGGTTTCGGCCACTGACTACATGATCCAACCTGCCGTGGGCGGTTCGTCCGGCTGCGATTCCACTACTATCATGCCGATCGGTACGTTCTCACACGAGCTGGGCCACGGAATGACTGATTTTCCGGATCTGTACGACACCAGTGGAAACAGCTTTGGAATAGGCGTGTGGGGCTTGATGGGCTCCGGAAACTGGAACAGGCAGGACAGCCCTGCTCACCTGACAGCTTGGTCGAAGGACGACGCCGGTTGGATTACCATCGACACCATCAGTGTCGGTTCAGGGACCGGCACCCGGGTGTTGAACCCGATCATTAACAGCGACACCGCCCTTCGGGTCGAATTCACGGGCACGAACGAATACTTCCTGCTGGAGAACCGGCACCGCCTCGGTTCCGACGTGAATCTACTGGGCGAGGGGCTGCTGATCTGGCACGTTGACCCGGATCGTATAGCCGCGCGACAAAGCACAAACACGGTCAACGCGGTGGTGCCGCACGGCCTCGACCTCGAGCAGGCAGACGGACTGGATAATCTCGGCAATCGAGAGAATGCGGGAGACGCCGGAGACCCCTGGCCGGGAAGCAGCAACAAGACCGTGTTCGGTCCGATAACGACCCCGAACACCGAGTTGAACGACAACTCCAACACCGGGTTGAACGTCGACAGCATCACGGTCAACCCGGACATGAGCATCGCGTTCCGCGTCCAGTTCAACACGGTGTCCGAGCGCGTGACCACCAGCATCGGGCCGGGCACTCAGGTCTCCGTCGATGGCTCGAACGAAAACGCGCCGTACGACGCGATCTGGGTCTATCCCAGCAGCCACACGATCGGCGTCGACTCGATCCAGGGCGACTCGCTGGTTCGCCACGTCTTTCAGTCGTGGAGCGACGCGGGCGCACGGGTGCACACGGTGATCGCCGACGCGACCCCGGACACCTTCACCGCCAACCTGCAGACCGAGCACCGCCTGCGGGCGCTCTCCGGCCTCAACGGCAGCGTCAGCAGCTCCGTGACCCTCGACGTGAACGGGATCGCCTGGCTGCTGCCGACAGATTCGGCGCGCCTCATCGCGGTCCCCAACAGCGGCTTCCTGTTCGCAGGGTGGACGGGCGACACGGCGTCGATCAGCGATACCCTGGTTCTTCATCTGGCCCAGCCCTATACCGTGCGCGCGGTCTTTGGCGTGGCGGTGTCGATCACCAGCAGCCAGCTGGCTTCCGGTGTGATGGGGGCGGCTTACGAGGATACGCTCGAGGCGTCGGGCGGCTCGGGTAGCTACACCTGGTCGCTGACCGGCGGCGACCCCTTGCCAGCCGGTCTCAGCCTCGACCCCGCGACAGGCGTGGTCAGCGGAGCGCCGGAGGAGGACGGCTTCTTCGCCATGGTGCTGCAAGCCGCGTCGGGGGCCATAGTGCAGGAGGACACGGTCAACCTGACGATCACGCGGCCCAGTTTGCCGCTGGATGATGTGGTCAATCACCTGCTCAGTCCGGTCCAGACGCTGAACGCGGACGAGCTGCGCTTCCTCGATATCATCGGCAACGACAACGGACGCTTCGACGTGGGCGACTTCCGGGCCTACTTGCAGGACGCGGGTCTGGTCACCGACGTCGTGCCCGCCGACGTCCTCAAAGCGCTCAAGGGTGCCGAGACCCCCAAGAATGGCTCGGCCCGCAAGGAGGGACAGTAATGACTGGCAAGCGCGCTTACACGGCGCTCGCGGCTACGCTGTTACTCGCCGCCTTCCTCGTCGGCGGGTGCAGCGGCAGCACCGAGCCTTCCGGTCCACAGCCGGGCCAGCTCACGGTGAACCTATCGACGACCGGTGGCGGCGGCTCGGCCTTCCTACTGACCGTCAGCGGGAGCGGCATCACCAATCCCGTGGCGGCCAGCGCCGGCCATCAGCTCTACAGCTTCGCCTCGGGCAACACGCTCAAGGTGGCGGTGGTCGGTAACATCTCGACGGGCGCGCTGATGAGGTTCAGCGTTCCCGACGTCAATCAGTCGGGAAGCTACAGCGTGACGCTCAACGAGGCGGCGGGCAGCGACAACTCGCTGCAGAACGTCTCGGACTACAGCGCGACGATCAGTCGGTAGACAGGACGGGATCCCGGGTCGTTCGGGTTCAGCGCATCTGCGCGTGGATCCGAGCGATCCGGGGATCGGTTCCGATCACCTCGCCGCCCTCCGGCTTCTCCAGCCAGCCTCGCACCATCGTTGGGCTCATCACCGTATCGACCTGAAAGCCGTTCTGCTTCAGCCAGGCAAGGTCGGCGTCCTCAAGCGGACGTGCGAACTCGATCAGCATCCAGTTCTTCACTTTCGATGGCTCCGCGCCGGGGGCCGGCGCCACCGCTCCCGACCGCTTGACGGTCTCGCCCGGGGCCGTCTCTTCACCGGCCGGGGGCTGCGGGGCCGGGGCAGCGGCCGACTCGGCCATCGCGGCCTGCCCCTCCGGCGTCATGGCGCCGGGCGCTTCCGGGGCGGCCGCCGGCTCCGCGGCAGCGCCCGCTTCGCCGGCGGCGCCCGTTTCCGGCGCGCGCGAGCAGGCGCACAGCGCCACGACGAAAACGATCGATGCGCCCCTTAACGACAGCATGTGCGATGGGATCACGGCGTTCCTCCTCTCCCAGTCCTCTCAGCGCTCAGAACCATGTGTCCACCGTTCCGGCCAGCTTCTCGTAGGCGACGATCGCCCTGGAGGCCACCGTCAGCCGGCCGAGGAAATCGTGGCCGAAGCGGATGCGAATATACCGCTGAATGGGCTCGGCCACGAAGGCGGCCACGAGACTGGCGATCACACCGGCGTGCGTCACCAACAGCACCGCGTCCTGGTTGTGACGCGCCTCCAAACTTAAGACGAATCTCAGGGCCCGGTCTTGCACATCCTGCCACGACTCGCCGCCTGGGTAGCGGAACTCGCCTAGGACCGCCGTGGTTGGAACCCGCCGTCGCACCTCCGCGAACGGCAAACCCGTGTAGTCACCGGCGTCGATCTCGGCGATCGCCGGCTCGGTACTCAGTGGAATCGCACGGCCCAGAGTCTCTAGCACCAGATCCGCCGTGCGCCGCGTTCGGGTCATGGGACTGGTGTAGATATGGGTCAGGCCGCGATTCCGCAGCTGGCCCGCCACCTCCGCCGGCTGGCCGCGCCCGGCGTCGGTGAACGGCGAATCGCCCCGTCCCAACAACACCTGCTGGACGTTCGCTTCGGTCTCGCCGTGCCGCATGAGGTAAACCTGGAGGGCCATCGCCCCAATCCTAGGCCGCCTCAGCCCGCGGACAAGGCCAGCGGCCGGAAGTGGCTTGCCGGCCTGCAGCCCGGCGGCTTACGTTGGCGCCGCTTTTTCCGGCGCCCAATACCCTCGGAGGAGAGCATGAACCTGCTGGTCGCGGTGGTGTTCACCTATCCCCTCGTCCTGATCGGCGTAAGCCTGTGGCGCTCGCGGGCGGTCCGCAGCCACGAGGACTTCATGGTGGCGGGACGCTCGGTGCCCGTGGCACTCCTGGTCGGCACGCTGGTTTGCACCTGGATCGG
>JABAOH010027435.1_pt1 | contig 19396 bp, 9 predicted proteins | sample 7062181 | NCBI WGS metagenome assembly JABAOH01 (sample SAMN14538630, study PRJNA623070) | marine sediment metagenome | biome: marine biome [ENVO:00000428]; feature: marine pelagic biome [ENVO:01000023]; material: deep marine sediment [ENVO:00002113]; isolation source: pool of 5 deep marine... | reverse complement strand
CTCGATGAGGGACGTCCCTCTGACGACATCAGTGTGCTCGTCGTAGCAATACTACCTCACGAAAACGACGATGCTCGCTACCTGACAGCACGTATGCCGCTATGAATGTCTCCCTGATTGCTCGATCATGATTGAGGCCCTACCCAACCTGACAATCGCTATCGTAGGCCCTTGTGCCGCCGGTAAAACTTCTCTCGCAGGCGCGCTGCAAGAGCGTGGCCTCGCTGCAAGACAAATCGCCCAGGAGCATTCGTACGTACCCGCGATGTGGCAATTAATCACCAATCCGGACGTGCTCGTCTATCTCAATGCCTCCTATGAAGTATGCACGCATCGAAAGAAGCTCAATTGGCTTCCCAAGGAGCATGCCGAACAAATACACCGCCTACGCCACGCTCGTCAACACTGCCACATCTACGTCGACACGGATGATCTGGCAATCCAAGAAGTGCTGGCTTTGGTGTTGGATGCTCTGCAGGCGTACACCTAACCACACTCCGAGTGCCGCTCTCGTAGAAGAAGTGCAAAGGAGTGGTGAGGCCTGAATACGTATTCAACTCATCGATGTAGGGAAGGATGTGAAGCCCAACAACGCCCAGATAATCAAAGAGCCAGGTTGTCATGTGCGCTTCAGGAGGAGTATAATCTCCGAACCACGCCAGCGCTCCGCGGACGGTAGTCAGGAGAGGCTGGTTTTTCATGGAACCAGGAGGTAGGTCCTTCAATGTTCAGACGATATTCCGTTCGACTGATCTTCATTCTGATCCTCGTCGCTGGGGCCGTCTGGGTCGTACTACCGGATAATCCTGGTATCCGTCTCCCGTTCTGGGAACAGGATATCAAGGTTGTTCAAGGATTGGATCTACAAGGTGGGTTACGCGTTCTTCTGGAAGCCGATCTTCCCTCAGAGGCTGAGATTGAGATCGATCAACTACAGACTGCGCGAGACATTATCGAAAACCGGGTCAATGCGCTCGGTGTCACAGAGCCTGTTGTACAAGTTGCAGGCTCACGACGCATCCTGGTAGAACTTCCCGGCATTGGGGATCCCGAACTCGCTGTGGCAACGATCAAAGAGACAGGCCTGCTCGAATTCGTCGAAATGACGTCAGGGGATGCCTTCTCCATTCTTCCAGGTCAAACGCTCAAGACGGATTTCGGTATCGAACGACCAGAGCCCACTGAACTCCCGGATCCGACGCCATCCCTAGATTCAACGACGGAAAAACCCGAGCAAACCACGAGCACAGAAGTTTCGCCCACCCCCACAGGAGAAGCACCCACTCCTGAATCTGTAAGCCCGACCCCCACCAGCGAACCGGTCTTTCATACTGTGCTTACGGGCGCGCACATTGAAACCGCAGGTGTTACACAGGATCAGGTTGGCAGCATCACGGTCAGCATCGAATTCACCACTGAAGGGGCGCAAATCTTCGCTGATTATACGGCGACACACATCGGAGGCCACCTGGGGATCGTTCTAGATAAACGATTGCTATCAGCACCGGTGATCAATTCCGCCATCCCTGACGGCCAAGCCCAAATCATGGGGCAGTTCACCTTCGAAGAAGCCAACAATCTCGCTGTCCAATTGCGCTACGGCGCACTGCCTGTGCCACTTTCGATCGTTGAGAATAAGACCGTCGGCCCAACTTTAGGACAAGACTCGCTTCGTAAGAGCACGATCGCAGGGTTGGTGGGGTTGAGCATCGTGATGGCCTTCATGGCGCTTTATTATCGCCTCCCAGGCCTGCTTGCTGATCTCGCATTGCTCTGCTACGCCGTGCTCACCTTCGCTCTTTTCAAACTTATCCCTGTCACCCTCACATTACCCGGCATTGCCGGATTCGTGCTCTCAATCGGTGTGGCGGTGGACGCTAATGTGCTCATCTTCGAACGCATGAAAGAGGAGCTGCGCGCGGGCCGCTCCTTACGCGACGCGATCGACCTCGGCTTCTCGCGCGCCTGGCCGTCAATCCGTGATTCCAACCTATCGACACTCATCACCTGCCTGATTCTCTATTGGTTCGGTAACACCTTCGGCGCCAGCATCGTCAAAGGCTTCTCGATCACGCTGGCACTTGGCGTGTTGATCAGCTTGTTCACAGCCATAACTGTCACGCGCACCTTCTTACACTTGGTGCTCGACAACATTCGTCTTACCGAACACCCTCGTTGGTTCGGGATATAGGCGCTGCCATGGATCCCAATACTCTTTTCACCTTTATGTCAAAGGATTGCATTCCAGGAGTCCAACATGCTTGACATCGTCGGCAAACGTTATTGGTTCTTCGCCCTTTCTCTGATCGTGATCATCCCGGGCATCCTAGCTCTGGCATTGTGGGGGTTACCATTGGCGATTGACTTTACTGGCGGTAGTTTGCTGGAGGTTCGATTCGAATCAGGTTCACCGCCAGCGCCCGCTCAAGTCGTGGAGCTTTATCAGGACGTGGGGATTCAAGATCCTCTGGTCCAGAGCGCAGGCACGATGGACATCATCGCACGCAGCAAACCCATCGATGAGGAGACCAAGGCCAGAATCTTGGATGAAATGGAGCAGCGTTTTCGTGGCCCTGTGACAGTCCTGCGCTTCGATTCAGTTGGACCTTCTGTCGGTGCTGAAGTCGCTCAGCGCGCTGCTGGCGCAGTGGGATTGGCCGCAATAGGTATCCTCGCCTACATCACCTATGCCTTTCGAGGGGTTCCGAACGCCCTGCGATATGGAATCGCAGCCATCGTCGCCATGCTTCACGATGTCGCAGTCGTGATTGGAGTGGAAGCGATATTTGGCCACTTTCTCGGTTGGGAGGTGGACGCTCTGTATCTAACAGCGTTACTCACGGTGATCGGCTTTTCGGTCCATGATTCCATCGTGGTCTTCGATCGCATCCGCGAGAACCAGCGTTTATATCGCCGTTTGGACTTCGAAACGCTGGTCAACCATTCGATTGTGCAAACACTGGATCGATCCATCAACACTCAGCTTACGGTCCTGCTCACGTTATTGGCCTTGCTACTGCTCGGTGGGGTGACCACGCGTCACTTCGTCGCCATTCTGGTGATCGGTGTGTTCAGTGGCACCTATTCCTCGATATTCAATGCCGCTCCGATCCTTGTGGTATGGGAAAACCGCGAGTGGCGGTGGTGGTTCCGAAAGGGAGCACGCAGAGCTGCGGGGTAGAGAAAATCGGGCCTGGAAACTTGAAACTTCCGGGCTGGTATCCGGATCCATGTAGGGACGCACGGCCGTGCGCCCCTAAATAGTTCTTCGTATTCAGACTGAAGGTGCACTACCTTCCAATATATTGTCCCTGACAAACATGTGGCCGGGCTCCCACGCCCGGCCTGCATATTTTTCTTCATATCCCACTTACATATTGAATCTTATGGAGTCCGGAAGCTTTGCTTCCGACCGCAGGTAGAGCCTACGGACTCCATATGCGTGATTAACACAACAAGCTCGCTTCGTAACACAGCCGATTGTGGTTTGAGAGAATCATACATGGTGCAGGTAGTTCCGTAAGGGAGNNAAAAAACTTCCCGGAAGCATTGTGCCTCCGGGAAGGTAAAAGCGATTAGCCTTCAGATGGAGGGGGTGGAGGCCACGTATCATCCTTGGATGTCGATTTCCCTGGATGTGTCTCCTCGCCACTCGCCTCACCCTCTTCCACTTGAGCTTGCTCTGACGCTGGTGGCTGCTTCTCATCAGGCTCGCCCGTCGTCGACTTCTTACTCTCGTCCAGCATTGAGATCAGGGTGTCAAAGGCTTCATCCTGGCCTTTGCTTGCTGCCTCCGCGCCCTCTTTAACCGCAGCCTGCATCTCTTCTTGCGATAACCGCTTCGTCTTCGCAATTTGAGCAGCCTTCTGGAACATTAGACGCAAAGGAGCGGATCTCCCCTTAGGTCTTTGTACTGGTTCAGGCTTGGGCTCAGGTTCAGGTTCAAGCACAGGCTCTGGCTTGGATTCAGGCTCGGCGTCCACACCTTCAAAATCGACGATGTGCACGCCTGGAAGTGTATCCGTTGTCGATTGAATTTCCAATTCAGGCGACGTGCCAACGTCTTCTACGGGCTTCTCGGGAATCAAGGCCGCCTCCGGCCCTTCGAACCCAGCTGGTGGGCTCGCTTCAAGGGCCTCGACTTCAGGCATGGCCGGAGGTGTTCCCTCAGCCTGGAGCATCTCGCTCAGATCAGCCTCAGTTTGATCACCAGTTTCGATCGAAAGGCCAGAAAATTTTTCAATGTCGGCTAGCTGAAGTGCCAGGTACTCTAGTAATCCGGAGACCTCTCCCATCTTTCGGTGTCGATAGAGCCACCCCAATCCCTTCTTGAGATTGAGCAGTGGGTTGTAAAGTTTGGGAGCGTAATCCGGTGCTTCATGTTCGAGCTCCCGAATGACGACCACCTTGCGACTCGTATCGTCATACGACGGCAACTCTACTGCAGTGAGGAGCAGAACATCCGAGCCGATCTGAACTTCGGCCTCTTCCTCGGCGAACTCACTATGAACCTTCTCGATGAAACGTTGGATCGGCTGCCCGCCCGAACGCAGTTCCTGCGCCAACCATTTCTCAGCCACAGGGCTGCTCATGACGACACGACCTCCTTCTTCTACCAGAACGACACCGTCCGGCAAAGCCCCAAGGAGATCAATCAGCTGCCGTTGCCGTACCCGCAATTGCTGTACTCGATCGGTGACCTCTTCCTCGAGCATGTCACCTCGTCGCTTTTGTGCTTCTGCCATGCGCTGGTTATCCAGAATTAAGCGGCGAAACTCAAGAGCTCTAGCGATCATATTGTCGAAGACGCTGATATGATCGAAGGGTTTGGCTAGGTATCCGAACGCGCCTTCGTTCAAGGCCTCGATGGCGTTATCGAGGGTCGCCCCTGCCGTTACGACCACAACCTGCACATGTGCATCGCGCTCCTTTGCCTTTCGTAGCAATGCCAATCCCGTTGCACCTGGCATGTAAATGTCGGTGACGATCAGGTCGTAGTCGGTTCTCTCGATGAGCGCGATCGCCGCGCGGCCATTTTTTGCGCGGTCCGGCTCCAGTCCCGCTTTGCGCAAGCGGCGTTCCATGATATCCAACAATTGCGGATCGTCATCCGCGACGAGGGCTCTTATTTCAGTCATGGTATCTTCCCAAACCTCACCTACCACCCAAGGTCAGCATTTACAGACCCGATTTCTCAAATACAGACCATACTATACACCGCAATTGAACTTTGCGCTGCTAGGGCAAGTCGCTATCCAGTTCACTCAGATCCCCACCCTTCCGATTCACCGTCTGGGTGTCCATTCTTCCTTATACTCCTATCAGAAGAATCGCATTTTTTGCGATAGCACAAAGGTAACATGTCCCCCACACGGACGGCGTTCGATGCATGGACAGATGAGAAAATTGGTTCTCTGGAAGCGATTTAATCGGTATTTATCTGCCTAAGACAGCATTTGAGATTCGTATCGTTCAGATAATACCAAGAGAAAATAATGTGTCATGGCGGAGAAGTTTTGGAGCATCATGCCCCCCAATTCCCCTGCATGAATAGACTGTTTGAATAAATTAACTCATGGTGCAGTCGTGATTTCCGGAATGACACTGTAATTGTCTAAGGGGGTTCCGTCGGCCAGAACCAGCCGCAAACAATATGTCGTACTCGCCGCGGCCGAGTCGTCCACCAGTGCGAAGTCCCATAATCCGTCCTCGCCAACCGCTATGGAACTTTCTGAGTTGGTGAGGTTGTTGGCTTCCTCATACGTTTGCGGGATAACGGTATCGCCGCCATGGGTGGGATCGTTCACATTGGGCGTGAGCGGCCAGCCATCGGCTGGGGTTGGGTTGTCGTAGTAGGCGATCAGCGAGGATCCAATGACATCACTATAACTCTCGCCGACGAAACCCGTATCACAGGTACCGGAGCGTTGAGCGAATTGCACCTTGAAGTTCTCGGCGCTTATCCCCAAATCGGTAACGCTGGTATGGACCAACAAGCGTAGACGGAATGGGGTACCCTGTACTGGCGCAGTTGCAGCCGAGTTGTTCCCTGCTAATGGCGCACCGACATCGACAACGTTGACTTGTAATGATCCATCCGAGAAGGAACGCTTTTCTATCCACCAATCCGGATTCTCGCGCCAACCGACGGCGTAGATCCAGCCAGAATCTATCGTGACATCCCATGCGGTCTCGGATTCACTGGAAGAGGTGACCACACCGTTGGTGCCGAAGCCAGTGTCTAACGAACCATCGCTCAGGCTACGCTTCTCGTATCGCCAATCCCATGGCGTGTCATCATCACCGGCCACAATCATGTATCCGGAGTTGATAGCGACGGAGTAAGCTCGATAACCCGCCGAGCTGGTAATTGCGCCGGAGGAGCCAAATCCTAGATCGAGCCCACCATCGCTCAGACTGCGCTTTTCGATGCGCCAATCAGACCCAGCGTAGCCAACGACGTACATGTAGGTCGCATCGATGGCGATGTCGCGAGGTAGCTCTCCTGCAGTGCTCGTGACAATACCGTTGGTGCCAAATCCAAGATCGAGCGCACCCGTATCGAGGCGGCGCTTCTCGATGCGCCAATCCGGTCCCCCACCCACTTCTCCCACCATGTAAAGGTAAGTCGAGTCTGTCGCAACGGCGTAGGCGATGTCTCCGCCTTCCCCTGTGATCACACCTCCAACGCCAAATGCGGGATCGAGCGCGCCAGTGTCCAAGCGACGTTTTTCGATCCGGAATCCTGAAGCTGGAGGCTCTTCATAGCCAATCACGTACATGTGTGTCGAATCGATTGCGATGTCGTAAGCGATGAATGATATCAGAACGCTTGTCTCGACACCCCCGCTACCGAAGGCTGGAACAAGCGCTCCGGTGTCTAAACGGCGCTTTTCGATACGCCAGTCGTAGGCGTCATCATGACCCACCACGTACATGTATGTCGAATCAATAGCTATGCCGTCGGCTCTTCGGCTGGCCGCGTCTCCGATAATGACTCCACCAGAACCAAAACCGGTGTCGAGGGCGCCGGTATCTAAGCGACGCTTCTCGATGCGAAAGTCCTCCGCATCGTTGTAACCCACCACATACATGTAGGTCGAATCCGTGGCGACGGAGAAGGCGCCCATGCTCGACGAATCCCCGTTGATCACACCGGCATTACCGAACTCAGCGGTAGCATCCTGATTGGCAAACCAACGATATCCCGATTGCTCAAAGGCAGGTGTGGGTGTGCTGGTGGACGTAGGTGTGTCTGTTGGCGTTGCAGTCGGTGTCGGTGTATTGGATGGGGTGGCTGTCGGTGTATCGGTTGGCGTCGCTGTGGGTGTTGGTGTAGGTGTATCGGTAGGTGTGTCAGTTGGCGTGCTGGTTGCAGTCGGAGTAGGTGAATGAGTCGCTGTTGGTGTTGACGTTGGCGAGGAAAAGCCTACAACCTTCACCGGCGTTCCTCGGCTCGTCGTCGATCCATCCCCAAGCTGTCCGTTACTGTTGTAACCCCAGCAGACAATTTCATTCGAAGCAAGACGTGCACACGAATGATAGTGGCCACTTGCGATTTCCACTGCGTCTGTGATGCCAAACACCGGTACAGGCGTCCAGCGATCGATCGTTGTCCCATCGCCTAGCTGATTTTCGCTATTGCGGCCCCAACAGTAAACGCTTCCGGAATCTAATCGCGCACAGGTGTGGTAGCCGCCCAGCGCCACCTCGACGACGTTGGTCAAACCGAATACCGGGACAGGAGTCGATCGACTGGTGGTGGAACCATCCCCAAGTTCACCATCGTTGTTCCTGCCCCAACAGTACACATCACCATTGCTATCACGGGTGCAAGTGTGGTATCCACCTGCGCCAACTTCATAAGCGCCGCTCATTCCGAATACAGGCACCGGCGTCCAGCGATCGGTCGTCGTCCCATCACCAATCTGACCGTTCGAATTGTACCCCCAGCATTCAATATCACCTGATGGAAGACGGGCACAAGTGTGGTAATAACCAACTGCGATTTCATTCGCATTTGAAATGCCGGTCACAGGTACAGGCGTTGAACGGTTGGTATTGGTCCCATCGCCGAGTTCGCCGTAGTTATTGAAGCCCCAGCACTCAATGCCACCCGATGATAGACGCGCACAGGTGTCGTAAGATCCCCCATCAATTTGTGACGCATCGGAAATGCCAACGACAGGAACCGGAGTCCAACGGTCCGTCGTTGATCCATCTCCAAGTTCCCCAAAGGTATTTCCACCCCAACATTCAAGGCTTCCTGAAGATAATCTTGCACAGGTGTGGTCCAATCCTCCCGCAACTTCATCAGCGTTACTCATGCCGAATACCGGAACGGGTGTCGATTTATCCACGTTCGTCCCGTCGCCGAGCTGACCCTGGCTATTTCCACCCCAGCACTTGATCTCACCTGTAGCAAGCCGTACGCACGTGTGATACGAACCTGCTGAAAGTGATTGCGAACTGGACGCACCACCGATTAGATTCAATTCGATACCGACTGGCTCGGTAAGCCCGCTGGTAATCAGATCTTGAACATTCGTCCCATCAAGGTTCGCGCGCTGGATCCTGTCCGTGCCGTAATCCGTCCAATAAATCTTGCCCCCGGCAGCATCTAACGTGATCCCTGATGGCTCAAAAAGGCCCGTCGTTATGATGTTTTCAACATTAGAGCCATCCAAGTTCGCCCTGCGGATCATCTGAACGCCGATTTCAGTCCAGTACATCTTTCCGCCGCTCACATCCAACTCGATCGCCCGCGCCGTGCTCAGCCCACTAACCAGGTTTTCGACGTTTGAACCGTCCAGGTTGGCTCGCTGGATCTGATCGGAAATGTTTTCGATCCAATACATCTTGCCGGCAGCGATGTCCAGGGCAATGCCGCGGGGGTCGCCGGCTGCGGTGACGAGGTCTTCAACACCCGTTCCGTTGAGATTGGCGCGCTGGATCTTGGCAAAACCGGTGTCGGTCCAGTACATCTTACCGGCAGCGACATCGAGGGCAATGCCGCGCGGGACACCGAGCCCGGTAATAAGATCTTCAACACTTGAGCCGTCGAGATTGGCGCGCTGGATCTTGGCGGTGTCCTTGTCAGTCCAATACATCTTACCGGCGGCAGTGTCGAGGGCGAGGCGCCACGGACCCGTTAGACCTGTCGTGATGAGATCTTCGACATTGGATCCATCGAGATCCGCTCGTTGAATCTTGTCTGTACCATTGTCGGCCCAGTACATCTTGCCGCCACCCGCAGCAGGTGTGTTGGTGGCTGTTGACGTGGGTGTCGGCGTCGGCGTGTCTGTCGGGGTCGCGGTCGATGTCGGCGTATCCGTAGGCGTCGATGTGCTCGTCGGCGTATCGGTTGGCGTCGGTGTAGGTGTGGGTGTGTTCGTTGGCGTGTCGGTCGGCGTCGGTGTGGCCGTGGCTGTCGGTGTGGGTGTGGCTGTCGGTGTGGAGGTAGGCGTTGATGTAGGTGTTGGTGTAGCTGTCGCCGGAGGAGAAACGTACTCATCAGCGCCAATATCCCAAGTGCCGGAACGCGTCTCGCCATCATTGTCATCCGTGAAGGCTAGATTCGAATCGGCCGAAAGATCGGCGCCAAAATCTAGAGCACAGGTATCGCTGCTGTCCAGATGATAATCATCCCCGGCTTTATTGACAAACGTTGGCTCACAATTCCTCGCTCCAATAGGCGGTGCGTCACCGGTATCCGAAACGTTGTTGTAGCTCCCAGCTCCGGCATGAACATCCCCGTAAGGATCCGTCGCGTCTATGGCTATGTTGTTCTTGACATAGAAGTCGCTTGCATTCGCGCTGCTTCCGTCAAAGCTGTACGAACTCAAACCAAACCCGCTGTCACCGATCACAGTATTGTTGTAGGCATATACCGTCCCATAATTATCAGCGAAAATTGTCCGCGTACCGTTGGTACCTACAAATCCATAAACCACATTGTTCCAGACTTTAGCGATGTAAAGGCTATTATCTGCGGTGGCAAAATTATCCAAGGCAAGAATACCTGTTGCCTCATTTGTTGCGGGAGTGCCATACGTCATCCGCACAATGTTGCTTGAGATATGAACCTCCACAGGGGCATCCGATCCATCATCTTTGATATAGATCCCGCGTATATTCCCACTAGCACTTGGAGCATTCTTGAGATCTACTTGAATTCCCTCAATACGGACATACTGTTCTTCTACCTGGATTACATAATCAACACCCGCCGTGTTTGAGATACGGTAGGCCGAGGTGTCCCAGGTCCCAGCATGCCTCTGGCTTGATCCAACCTCGCTCGATGAGGTCGGTGTGAAGACCTTGATGTAGTTATTCGGCCCTGTGGTCCAGCCTGCGACAAGAACAGAAGCCGTATCCTCGCCATCGCCGTAACCCACCCAGTTGAGCTGGTAGTTGCCGCTCACCAGGTTTGAGGTATTTAGGTGGCTGACATCGGAGGAGTTCGCTTCCGCATCGAACAACGAGTTGAAAGCCCGGTAGATCGTGATCCCTGTTGAACCAAAGGTGATGTTGGTGTCGCCGGGTGTCCCACCGTTGGCGGCTGAATTCTGGATGGTGAACTCTGTCGGGGAATTGCGCCCGGTGATGTAATAGCGGTTCAATCCTTCACGAATCTCGTCTCCCACACCGATGTTATTCGCGGCTGAACTGGATAATGTGAGCGTGCCGCTCGTTGCCGAGGCATTCCCCGAATACAGTGCGGAAGTATCCGTTCCAACCGAATAATAGATTACTGTCGCTGGCAAGCTCGTCGGCGTGGCCGTGGGCGTCGGCGTATCCGTCGGTGTTGGTGTGTTGGTTTGCGTGTTGGTCGGCGTGGGTGTATCCGTCGGTGTGTCCGTAGGCGTCGGCGTATCCGTAGGCGTTGGCGTATCGGTGGGCGTGTACGTCGGCGTGGGTGTATCCGTCGGTGTTTCCGTCGGCGTGGGTGTATCTGTCGGTGTCGGAGTATTCGTCGGCGTGGCCGTTGGTGTTGGCGTGTCTGTCTGTGTCAGGGTCGCAGTGGGTGTTGCGGTTGCCGGGCAGTAAGATGTATTCATCTCCTCGAGCCCATCTGAGGTCGTTGGCTCAGGATCGACATAATCCCGTAGATAGAACCAGTCACTCCTAACCTCACCCCAATACGCGTTGATGTAGACCTCACCCCAATAGAGCCATGCATCATTGCTAAACCCTTCGACTGTGCTCCACAAGACCGGCGTGGTCTGAGTTTGAAGCGTCCCACCTGCATCGCGAACTTCCACGTTCCAGCTGGTCCCATCGCTGACGAAGTCATAAATGTAGTAGGTGTTCATCGGCAGGTCTGCCCACCGATGACCTTCAGGGGTAGGCTTTACCAGCCACGCTGAACCGTCCCAATTGACATTGGCGTGAGGTGTTGGTGAGGGTTCAGGTTGGAAGTAAAAGATGTGAGATTCTAGCTCTCTACCTGGTTCCATATTTTGGTCGGCACGATGGAGTGACAAGACGCGTCGGCGGGGATTCTCAGTTGAGCTATCTGCGACGGTAGGTTCAGAGGCGGAATCTACGATCCCGTATACCTTCACCTCAGGATTGCAGCAACCTGTAAGCGGATCTGTATCACCGCTAACGTGGTTGACCTTATGGTTGAAAGCAAACTGACGATCGGCCGGCAGCGCGGCACCGACAACGATGATGCCTGCGTCTGCATTCGCACTTCCACCATCAATTACCGCTTCACCAGCAGTCTCGCTGATCGTCGCAGCTCCGCTGGTAGACGTACTCAGTCCGGTCGTCAACGTGCTGTCATTGAAATCATCCCCCACCCAAAAAACGTTCGCCCAATCATCCGGCGGCGCCCCTGCGGAGGCGTCTCCATAATAGAGGTAGTAATTGGTGTCTGAGCTGGTCGCCGGAATTGGATCTACCAGCTTGAACCATATCGTGGTTGTGGGCGTGCCCCACGCTGAGAGCGGATCGAGTGCGCGGTCGATCTGATTTAACGAGAGACCGTCCCAATGCACCATACGGACGTCGTCTCCGCTCGCTAACGATCTACCTGCACCTACCAGGGAAGCGTGATCAAAGGTCAGTGAAACGGAATAATCGCTCGACACAGCAGCCGCGCCGGTGTCAACGGTTATCTGTTTGCGATACAGGTAATCGCAATTCCACCATTCGGTCGGGGTTGCCGTCGGTGTCGCTGTGTCTGTCGGCGTTGGTGTGGCCGTGGGCGTGTCAGTCGGCGTGGGCGTGTCTGTCGGTGTCGGGGTTGCCGTTGCTGGGCAGCCGGAGGTCTCCTGGGATCCAATACTGAAGAAGCTCGATGGATTGGACTGATTGTTGTGCTCTGTGGCGATCCAGTCGGCCGAGCGCAGCCCGCTCGAGATGCGTATTTCGTCGAGGCTGCCCTGCCATGGTCGGAAGTTGCCAGGCAACTTTCCGCCGAATGCCAGATCATCGCTGGCAGATATTGAGTTGCCCAGGATCAAACTTGAGCTTTCCGAGCCGACGTATGACCCGTCCAGATAGAAATCGGCGGTGTCGCTGCCCGCTTCGCGGTCGAAGACTGTGTGGACGAGGTGCCATTGACCGTCGGCCAGACCGATACCAAGGTTCGAATTAAGGATCGCCCGACTGGTCCCGTCTGATGCCCGTAGATCAATCGTGTCGGTGCCTTTCTGATAGTTGAACCAATAGCCTTCATTCGTGTCTGCACCACCGCCCTTAGATAGGATCGTTGGGAAACCCTCAGCAGCAGCGTCATCGTAGAGTACCCAAGCCGAGAGGGTGAAATCGCTGGTGCCGGCATCCAGGCCGCCATCTGCGAACTCCCAACTCCCACCCGGGTCAATGATGTGCACATAGTCATCCACTCCATCAATGTCCTGTCCGCCGTTCACTTGGCCGGTTTGGCCAGTTGCAGATACCTGGTCGTCGCCATGATTGCTATTAACGGTTGAATCCTGATAGAGTGTTGGGTTTCCTACACCGACTTGCTCTTCATCCAGGTGCCAGACACCTGCGAAGTTTGTATCCCAGACGTTGATCGCGTCTTGCTGATCCGACACCCCTAGATCGCCATAATACAGGTAGAGCACGGTATCAACGCTGCCGGACAGGTTAGGCACCTTGACCCAAGCAACCAGCTCACCCGTGCCGCTGTCGTAATCCTCGATTTCGTGGCTGAGCTTGGTAGAACCATCCGCTGCGGTGAAGAGGATATCGTCGAAATCATTTTGGGCATAAGCGGCCAGGTCTGCGTCTGTAGCGAGGTTGATCAGCACAGGGAAATCCGTGAGGTCGGACGGCACCTGCGAAGCGCTGATGACAATTTGCTTGCGATACGGGTAGCCACAGTCGTACCAAGGCACCTGCGTCGCCGTCGGGGTCGGCGTGTCCGTCGGTGTATCCGTCGGCGTGGCTGTGTCCGTGGGTGTATCGGTCGGCGTCGGCGTGTCTGTGGGTGTGTCCGTAGGTGTCGACGTGTCCGTAGGCGTATCGGTCGGCGTTGGCGTGTCTGTCGGTGTATCCGTCGGCGTCGCTGTGTCCGTGGGTGTATCGGTCGGCGTCGGCGTGTCTGTTGGGGTATCCGTCGGCGTCGGTGTTTCCGTGGGTGTGTCCGTCGGCGTCGGCGTGTCTGTCGGCGTGTCCGTCGGCGTCGGCGTGTCTGTCGGTGTATCTGTCGGCGTCGGCGTGTCCGTGGGAGTGTCCGTAGGCGTTGGCGTGCCTGTCGGTGTATCCGTCGGTGTCGCTGTGTCCGTGGGTGTATCGGTTGACGTCGGCGTATCTGTGGGTGTATCGGTCGCTGTCGGCGTGTCCGTAGGTGTGTCCGTTGGCGTCGCTGTGTCCGTTGGCGTATTGGTCGGCGTCGCTGTGTCCGTCGGGGTATCCGTCGACGTCGGGGTATCTGTTGGTGTCCCTGTATCCGTCGTTATCGCTGTCGGCCCGGGCGTGTCCGTCGCCGTTGGCGGAGGCGGTGGCAGGGTGTCAGTCGGAGCGGGCGTGTCCGTCGGCGCCGGCGTGTTCGTGATCGTCTGGGTATCTGTGATCGTCGCCGAGGATGTCGCTGTCACCGTCGGAATTGCCACGACGGCCGGAACACTCACGCCAGAGTAGCGATACGCACCATCCCAGAAGATCACGCCTGGCGATCCCACGGTCAGACGCAGGATCAACCGCTGGCCATTTATGAAGTCATGTTGCGACGTCAAGATCGACGCCGTGTAGTAGCTAGCCACAGACGCGTTCGGCGGTAATGCGAAAGATCCCGAACCCAAGATAGTGCTCCCGGCCCTCAATTGAACGTTCAAGACCACGGTCGAACCCGAAGGATTGTAGGCATAGAAGCGCGCTCTCGTCATCCCCACCTGTATCCTTTGCCCGGCAGCGTATTGTGGGGAGTAGAAGGTCACTGAGGAGCTGCTACGGAAGGCACCTGCAGGCATGCTCGAGTACATCATGTAGCTAAAAGGAATCGTGGTGTTATGGAAATAGAAAGTGTTAGACGGCGGGATCGGCGGTGGTACGGGTGGTGGAGGCCATGGGGTTGGTGTGAGGGAGGGTGTGAGAGTGGAAGTCGCCGTCGAGCTGGCAATAGGCGTGGAGGTGTTGGTTGCCGTGTTCGTCGGTGTCAAGGTCTCGGAGGGTATCCAGGTGGAGCTGGCCGTCGCCGAGATTGGAATCGTGGCCGAAGCTGAGCTCGTGGGCGAGAGGGGGATCGTGGCGGTCAACGACGCCGTCGGTGTAGCACTGGGGCCTAGTGTGGGCGGCCCCCAAAAAGGTCCCTGTCTTATGACAGGTAGAGGCTCGATGCCTTCGGGACCTGGGTATAGGTTCTCGTCCTTCTGGATTTCCTTAATGATCGCAGGGTTGATAGAGTGGATGATTGTGAAAGTCCAGGGACTATAATCGGCCTCCAATTTGGAGCGCGTGTCGGCGAAAGCTATTCGGCTGCCGCGCAAAGCCAGCGTGCCACAGCCGAATAGCAACATGAGGATGAGAGGTACGATAAGCAACCAGCGCGCAATATCGCGCAGCTGGTCCAGACGGGAATCCCCGTCGGCCGAATCGTTCGACGACCGTACAACCAAGCCTCTTACACCCTTGGCGCAGCCACCCATCCGCGCAATAGATCGACCAGCCGCGATAATGCCTTCCACGGCTGAGCATACGGATATGGAACACTTTCGGCCTCCCTACTGGCGGTAAATGTATTCTACATACCCCTCCACAAAAAATCCTTCCCCCATCGGTACTGGCAGATGATTCGTCCTTACACCTTCTATCCTTTCAAGATTAGCGTGAGAGCCCAGTCGCTTTTAAAGGAGCAGCGGCTCCCACGCCGCTGGGTTCATCGGAAGTGAACCTCTTTCGCAGCAGGCCGGGCGTGGCAGCCCGGTCTGCTTTATTCCTGTTCAGCCCACTATTACTCGGGAACCATATGGAGTCCGGACGCTCTGCTTCCGACCCCTTCGACGGAGTTTAACCCAAGCTGTGTCGAGGGGCTCAGGATAGGGCTTAGGCAGAGCCTACGGACTCCATACGCGTGATTGCTTCAACTACCTGGATTGGCTGGGCCAGTCGGTGTAAAGGGGGATCATCCACCTGGCAAGCGGAGCACGTGGATGACCGACTCTTTGGCATAGACCGTAAAGGTATTGATCGACGTTGAGAACGTATTCTCGTACTTGATTGAGTTTGACGTCGTCTTCGCATCGAAGAAACCGAAGCTCGCCGTATAATCGAAATTATCGATGACATGACTGTAACTCATTTCGACCACATCATCCGCTTCAAACCCGGCTCTTCGTTCTTCTAACACAGCAGTATCAGCCCTGAGTGTCATGCTTTGGATGACGATGTAATCCCTGGATGCAGGTGGAATTCCGGTTGTCAAGATGGACTTCACCACCGGGGATGTGGAAGTCGTAGAGGTCTCGGCCACATCCTCGACGCTTTCAACGTCATCAAAAGCATCCGTACGGAACGCCATGATCCGTGTGAATCGAAGCTCACTCCCTAAACTGGGTCCAGAGGCTTGAATCTGATAGGTTTGTGCTCCTAAGAGCGCATAAACTCGGGAAACGAAATACGACTGCCATGGATCACGTGGATTTCTGTGGTAATGAGAGCTGCCGGAATCGACGGGCCAATATGCGGCGACGGGATCTTGAAGCCTAAGTTCAAGAGTCGCAGCCCCTGGAAACTCGTGCCCATTCGCCACGGCCATGATGAGGTAAACGCCGGCACTGGATGGCGTGAAACTGAGATCCTGATAGCTAGCCCAGATCAACCCAGTGACGTACTGAATCCCTTCCGTCTCGGCATATTGGAAATCGGCATTATCAGGCAGCTTGAAGGCAATGATCTGAAGGTCTTCAATCGTGCCTGTCCCTGCAACATTACGGAGTTGAACCTGGATGTTCTGCTGGGCGGTGGTACCGGCGATACGATAGAAATGTTGCCAGGAAGCTCCCATACTTGCAGCGCTGTTTTGGATACCTCCGTAGCCATGCTCCACATCATTCACCAGATAGCGGACTTCGACAGACTCTTCCGTTGTGGTGGACGAACTAAGCCTGGCGGAGAAGAGCAGAATCCATATCTCCGATGAGGCAGAAGGCGTGAAGGTCAGATTGCCACCGGTCACATTCACCCAGTTGCTTGATGAATCTGTGAATGAGGCTACGGTTTTCTCATAGTATTGCGGCCCAGCGGGAATTGAGGTCGGGGTTGCCGTGGGGGTTGCCGTCGCTGGAGGACTCCCGGCACAGCCATCATCCAGGCTTCCATCTGCGTAGTAGCGGGCGACTGCGAAATCGCGATTGCTTCCGTTATGGCTCGATCCTGCTACAAGGATCTTACCATCGCCTTGAATTGCGATGTCGTAACTCGTGTCATTGTCGCCTCCGATGTCGGTGGTCACCAATCCATCGGCATCGAAGCTGTTATCCAAGCCGCCATTCGAGTTGTAACGGACCAGGCCAAAGTCGTTGTCGATCCCATCATTGCTTGACCCAGCAACGAGGATCTTGCCGTCTGATTGAAGCGTTGTGCCCTCGCTGAAGTCGTGGCTGGCGCCAATTGAGGTGATCAACTTGCCGTCGGTATCGAAGGTTGAATCAAGTGCACCATTACTGTAATAGCGGGCAACGGCGATATCCCAGATCCCATCATTGGAACTCCCACTCACGATGATCTTGCCGTCCGATTGAATGGCGAGACTGCGTCCGTGATTAGGGACGCCAGACTCGAAATCCGTGGTGACGATACCATCGCCATCGAAGGTGTTGTCAAGAGCGCCGTTGCTGTAATACCGCAAGACTGCGAAATCCCAGCTGGTGCTTGGACCTGGACCCATGTCTGCGTCCCCAGCAACGACAATCTTGCCATCGGATTGAACTGCAACCGCAAAACCTCGATCATCAGCACTGCCAATGGGGGTGGTGACGATGCCGTCCCCATCGAAAGTGTTGTCGGGCACACCGCTTGCGGTATAGCGAACGACAGCGACGTCCATATTGCTCCCATTGTGACTGTAGCCCGCGACGACGATCCTGCCGTCAGGTTGAATCGTAACTGCGCGGGCTTCATCGTCGACACCAATGTCCGTCGTGACGACGCCACCAGAGCCGAATCCGCCATCCGGATTTCCATTCGTATCGTAGCGTACGACCACAAAATCGAGGTCGCTGCCACTATGGCTCATTCCCGCAACGACGATCATCCCATCCGATTGAATGGCGAGATCGATGGCCTCATCGCGTCCACTGCCGATAGGTGTCGTCACCCTACCATTGGTGCCGAAAGTGTTATCCAGCGTTCCATCCGCGTTATAGCGAACGAGGGCGATGTCATTGTTCGTGCCGTTATTGGTGTATCCAGCGGCGACAATCTTGCCATCCGATTGAATGGCGATGGCCTGGGCTTCTTCATCCGAACTACCAATCGTTGTCGTCACCGTACCATAGGGCCCGAAACCACCACCACAAGACGTAGCTGTCGCAGTCGGGGTGCTAGTTGGGGTGTTAGTCGCGGTATTGGTCGCCGTGGGTGTCGGGGTATCTGTCGGAGTTGCGGTTGCCGTCGGTGTATCTGTCGGTGTCGGTGTCGGCGTATCCGTCTGCGTGGACGTAGGAGTCGACGTCGCCGGGCAGGATGAATCTTGCTCTGCGCTCAAGAAATGGAACGAGGCAGGCGCGTTTTGATTGTTGAATGAAGTCAGGATCCATCCTGCCGATCTTTCGATACTCGAGATCCGCACCTCATCGATCGCACCGCTGAACCAGAAGAGATCATTCTCTGCGCGCCCGATCTCCCAATCACTGTTGTTCATGAACGTCGTGAAAATCGTGTTGTCGGCGGTTACATCGGCGCCGTTCTTGTAGATGGTCCCATTTCCACTGCTTCGATCGACTACCGCAACGACATAGTTCCATGTATCCAGATCGACCACACCCGCATTGGTCGTAGCCGAGTCTATGGCCACTCCATCCGAAGTTTCGAAATGAATGCTGCGATCGGTCGTGGTGAAGGTATTAATGAAGAATCGGAAGCCATCCGTGAACCCGCTGGCTGAATTGGAGAGGATGATTTCAACGTCGTCCGTCGCACTGGACAAACGCACCCAGGCTTCAACGGTGAAATTGTCTCCGAAGTTGTAGGTTGCGAAATCGACGTAATCGTTGCTCCCGTCGAAATCTTGTGCGCCGTCGAGTGTCACGCCTGTTGTCGGATTAGGTTCGGTAGCCGAAAGCTTGGTGCCGTTTCTACCGTTGCCGGATGAATCGTTGAGCGTCGTACCAATCGTCTCATCGAAGTGCAGCACATCGGCATAGTTGTTCGTCCACACCCCGGTGGGATTCTCCTGGTTGCCGATCGAGAGGTCACCGTAATAAAGATAGAGATAGGTGTCTGCTGACGACGACAGGAAGGGCACCTGAACCCATGCGATCAACTCCCCGGTCGCTTCGTCGAAATACTCGATTTCGTGATTCAGTTTCGTCGATCCGTTTCCGGCGGTGAAGAGTAGGTCGTCGCCGTCATCCTGGGTACCTGCGGCCAGGTCGGCGTCAGATGGGAGGCTGATCAACACCGGGAAGTTCGTCAGATCCTCCGCCACGTTGGAAGGATCGATGCGGATGCGCTTGCGGTGTGGATAACTGCAGTTGTACCAGTCCAGCGGTGTGGCGGTTGCCGTCGGTGTGGGAGTGTCCGTCGGTGTATCCGTAGGCGTCGGCGTGTCTGTCGGTGTATCCGTCGGCGTCGGCGTGTCCGTGGGCGTATCGGTCGGCGTCGGCGTATCCGTTGGTGTGTCCGTCGGCGTCGGTGTGTCCGTCGGTGTATCCGTCGGCGTCGGCGTGTCCGTCGGTGTATCCGTCGGCGTCGGCGTGTCTGTCGGTGTATCCGTCGG
>JABAOH010035708.1_pt3 | contig 19398 bp, 15 predicted proteins | sample 7062181 | NCBI WGS metagenome assembly JABAOH01 (sample SAMN14538630, study PRJNA623070) | marine sediment metagenome | biome: marine biome [ENVO:00000428]; feature: marine pelagic biome [ENVO:01000023]; material: deep marine sediment [ENVO:00002113]; isolation source: pool of 5 deep marine... | reverse complement strand
ATCCACCGTTGAGCAGACTAGTCAAAATTCTCGGCCTCGCGTTGGCGGTCATTGTGCTCGGCATCGTTGTCCTGGCCGTCGCATTGGTGCTGATCGTCGATCCCAACGATTACAAGGAACAGATTGTGCAGGCCGTGAAGGAGCACACGGGGCGCGAGTTTAAAATAGAGGGCGACCTCAAGCTCTCGCTGTTCCCCTGGCTCGGCCTCGAAACGGGTGCGCTCGAGCTCGCCAACGCGCCTGGCTTCGGCAAGGAGCCGTTTGCGCGCGTTGCGGCCGCGGGCGTGAAGGTCAAGCTGCTGCCACTGCTGCGTAAAGAGCTGCAGGTCGACACCATTTTGATCGACGGCCTCAGACTCGAACTCACACGCAACCGTGCGGGAAAGACCAATTGGGACGACTTGGGCGCCGCCGCCGAAAGCAAAGCGCCCAGGGACAAGAAGCCAGCCCCGTCGCCCGAGGTCACGGCTGTACCGGCGCTGGGCGCGCTGACCGTCGGCGGCATCGACATAAAAAATGGCGAGGTCCGCTGGCGTGACGAGCAAAACAAGACGCACTACACCCTGCACAAGCTGGAAGTGAAGTCGGGACAGCTCGCCCTCGATCATCCGCTCGATCTCAAGCTCGCCTTTGACCTCGAGAGCGGCACCTCGCCTGTTCGCACACCCGTCAAATTGGAAACGCGCGCAGATTTTGATCGCAAGCAAAAGCAGCTGCGTGTGCCGAAGTTGGAGCTATCCGTGGGCGAGCTCGCGCTGGCCGCGAGTCTGCAGGCAACGAATATCGAGACGGCACCGCTCGTCAAAGGGCAGATCGAGATTCCACCCTTCAATGCGCGCGAATTGCTGAAACGATTGGGCGTTGCCTACGCGCCCACCTCCAAGGACGCGTTACGCCAGCTCTCGCTCAAGTCGGAGTTCACGGTAAACCTTGGCAAGCAGGCACTAAACGTATCGACGCTGGCGCTCGCGATCGACGACATGACCCTGAGTGCCGTGCTTGAGGGATCGAAGGTGCTCGATGCGCCGCAGTGGAGCGGCAAGCTCGAAATCCCCCGCTTTCATCCGGACAGGCTCCTCGCCTTGCTGATGTTGGAGGCACCGCCGCCTTGGCGCGGGGCCTTTGCGCAAGGGGCGCTGAAGGCGAGCTTCGCGGCCGATCTCGCAGCGCAATCGGTCAACGTCACCGCCCTGTCGTTGTCTGCGGACGGTCTCACGGTAACGGGGACGCTCCAAGCGCGTGACTGGCAAACGGCGCCGCGTCTCGCCGGCCAATTCGCGATCCCGCCGCTGAACGTGCAGCCGCTGCTGGCCAAGCTTGGCGTCGCCGCCAATACCGCGGACCCCAGGGCGTTGCAGCAGGTTGCGGTGAAGTCGAACGTCAACGTGTCGCGTCAAAATCTGATCTTGGAGAACCTCGAGGCGCGCCTCGACGACACCCGCCTCACCGGCAAGCTCGTGGTCAACAACCTGGCGCGGCCCGCCTACAGTTTCCAGCTCAGCCTGGATGACATTGATTTTGATCGTTATCTGCCTTCGACCGCACCACCGTCCGCGGCGGGACAAGCCGGCGGGGCCGCGGCCATGGCCACCGGCGCGCCGGCCGGCGCATTGCCCATGGAGACTTTGCGGCAGCTGCAGCTCGACGGCCAACTCAGCATCGACAAGCTCAAGGCATTTGGTTTGCAATCCGCGGATGTAAACGTCAGGCTCAAAGCGCAAGGCGGGGTGCTAACGCTCGGCCCTAATCGGGCCAAGCTGTATGGCGGGCGTTACGAGGGACAAACAACGATCGACGCACGCGACAAGGTACCGCAATACACGATGAAAGAAACGCTCAGCGATATCGATCTGCGCCCTTTTCTCAGGGATGCCGAGATCTACGACAAGCTGAGCGGCACAGGAAAACTTACCCTGGATTTGCGCGCGCGCGGTTTTGACGGAACTGATGTTACGCGCACACTCAGCGGCAACATGGCAGTCGATGTCCGCAACGGCGAGATCGAAGGCATCAACCTGCAAAAATCGATCAACCAGGCACGCGCGCAGTATGCGCAGCTGCGCGGTAAGGCCGTTCCCGTGCTGCCCGATGCACGCGACGCGACAGTCTTTACGCGATTGACGGGCACGGCTGTTCTCAAAAACGGTATCGCCACCAACAACGACCTGAAGATGGACGGCGCCAATCTGCGCGCAACCGGCAAGGGGACGGTTGACCTGCCGGCGCAGAAGATCAAGTACCGCCTGCACGTCACGCTCGCCGAAGAGGCGTCCCGCCAGGGCACCACCGTGCCGGTTGACGTCACCGGCTCGCTGGCCGAGCCCACCTACAGCGTAGCCTGGAACGAGGTGCTAAAGGAACAGGTAGAGCAGAAGATCGAGCAGAGAAAGGAAGAAAAGAAACAAGAGCTCGAAGACAAGCTCAAGGAAAAACTCCGCAAGAAGTACAAACTATTCTGATTACGATGCCGTCGAATCAGCGCTTTGGGCGGTCTTTGGTTTTGGCTGTTGCGTTGTTCGCTGCCGCGCCGGCCGTGGCACTGGAGATACGCGATCTCGAAATTACCCGTGAGGGTGATCGCTATCGCGTTAACTTCGATGTGTTGATCCCTGTTCCGGCGGCGCGCGCGCAGGCGCTGCTGCGCGATTACCGCCAGTGGCCGCACCTGTCCGATACCATGAAGGAAAGTCGTCTACTGGAGACCCTTGCGGACGGACGACAGCACGTGCGCATCGTCTTTCACTCTTGTGTCTTGCTGTTTTGCAAGGACATCCGTCAAACCAAGGAACTGGAGATCCGTCAAGACGGCGACATCCGGGCCGTAATGTTGCCTGCGCAAAGCGATTTCACCTACGGCTGGGAACACTGGCAGATCCGCCCGGCCAACGCCATGACACGCATCCAGTACCAGGCCGAGTTTGCCCCGGCCTTCGCCTTGCCGCCGGTCATCGGGCCCTGGATTCTCAAAGCCCGGCTGCGTCAAAAGCTGATATTGACGGCGCAACGCCTGGAGATCCTGCAACTTGAGCAGACCGAGCGTCCGTCGCCACGGCCTGCCGACTAGGAGACGCTTGGGCCTGCGGCCATGAGAACGCGCGTGACGCCGCCCCGCCGAAGCACTGCCCCGCCAACCGCTGTCATCGGCTTATCCATGCTTGCTCTGCTGGCCTTACTCGCGGTCTCCCAGCCGTTGTCGGCGGCAGAGGTGCGCAGCGTGCATGTTGTGCGCGAGCACGGTGGCTACACGCTCAGTTTCGAGCTGCAACTCGCTGTAGATCCCAAACGAGTGCACGCAGTGTTGACCGATTACGCTGCCTTGCCAGGGATGATCGATCCGTTGAAGCACAGCGAAGTGCTTGCCCACTATACCGACGGACGCATGCGCGTTCGACTCGACTTCCAGGGGTGTGTGGCGATGTTTTGCAAGACCGTGCGTCAGACAAAAGACATCGAGCAAGCCGCAGGTCTCGACATCACGACCGTCATCGTGCCCCAGGCGGGCGATCTGCAGTGGGGGTGGGAACGTTGGCAGATTCGCGCTCGACAGGGTGGGACAGCATTGCAGTACTACGCTCAGTTCGTCCCGGATTTTTTCGTGCCACCCCTGTTAACGTCGTGGCTGCTGAAGTCCGAATTGAAAGATATGCTACAAGTCATGGGGATGAAAATGGAAGCGCTTGGCAAGTGATGGGCGAACCTGNNCTCCCCTGGAAACAGACGCGGGATCCCTATCCCATCTGGGTGTCGGAGATCATGCTCCAGCAAACCCAGGTGAGCACGGTGATTCCCTACTTCGAGCGTTTCATGACACGCTTTCCCGACATCCGAACGCTCGCAGCGGCCACCCTGGATGAGGTGCTGCACCACTGGACCGGCCTTGGCTATTACGCCCGCGCGCGAAACCTTCAGCGCGCGGCGGTCACAATCGTTAATGCGCACGACGGCAGGTTTCCGCGCACCTTCGACGCGGTGCACGCGCTGCCGGGCATTGGCTTATCCACCGCCGGCGCGATACTCGCTTTTGCCTTCGGCCAGCGTCATGTCATCCTGGATGGGAACGTCAAGCGCGTGCTCGCCCGCTATCATGCGATCGAGGGTTGGCCCGGGAAGCGGGAAATCGAAAAGCGCTTGTGGGTCCTGGCAGATCGGCATACCCCACGCACGCAGGTGCGCAACTACACGCAGGCGATTATGGATCTTGGCGCCACCGTCTGTCGGCGCGCGAATCCCGATTGCGTGAGTTGTCCCGTGAACCACGGCTGCCGGGCGCGTGCGCTCGACAACCCATCGGCCTACCCGACGCCGGCGCCGCGACGCGCCTTACCGATACGCGGCACGGCGATGCTGATGATTCGCGATCGGCGCGGGCGCGTGCTGCTGCAACGCCGCCCGCCCGCAGGACTTTGGGGCGGGCTATGGGGATTTCCCGAATGCGACAGCGACGATGTGCGGGCCTGGTGCCGCGAAACGCTCGGGCTGGAGGTAAAGCTCGAGGCAGCGTTGCCGCCGCTGCGTCATTCCTTCAGCCATTTCCATCTCGATATCACGCCGATTACAGTGCGCGTGCTGGGTGCAAGCAAGGTGATGGAGCATCCGCAGTCACTCTGGTATAACCCCAGGCAACCGGATGAACGTGGATTCGCCGCACCCGTCAAGCGACTGCTGGAGGCATTGAGGATCACACCATGAGCCGTAAGGTCAACTGCGTCAAGCTCGGCAAAGAGGCCGACGGCCTGGACTTTCCGCCCTATCCCGGCGAGCTTGGCAAGAAGATCTGGGAAAACGTGTCTAAAGAGGCCTGGCAGATGTGGCTCGATCACCAGACGATGATTATCAACGAATATCGCCTGAACCCGCTCGACCCCGAGGCACGCAAGTTCATCGAAAAAGAGTTGGACAATTATTTCTTCGGAGAAGGCGCGAAGCTGCCACCCGGTTACGTGCCGCCGCAGCGAAAGTAGTGGCCGGCGCTACCGCTTTTCAGCGCTCGGGGGCTTCACTATAATGCGCCCCTTCGACACGGCCAGGTAGCTCAGTCGGTAGAGCAGGGGACTGAAAATCCCCGTGTCGGCGGTTCGATTCCGTCCCTGGCCACCATTGAATCAACGGCTGGTCGCTGTCTTACTTAAGGCCGTCATGCATGTCGATCCCTCTTTATGCCTATCACCGCCGAATCCGATCTTAGAGTCCGATAGCGGTCAGTGGGCGAAGCGCCAACGATTGTGAGCGGACGTGAAGGCTCAAAGCTTCGACGCTACGCCGCTTTGATTCGTCGGATCGCCTCGGAAAGCGCTTTGTGATACGCGCTGGGTAAATTGTTGAACAGCCGCCCCTCGGTTCCGTCGGTAATCCGCTCGCGAATCGATCTGACATAGCGCTCTATTTTCCGCCGAACCCTCGCCACGACCCTTCGTTCATCATTTCCGGCGAGATTGCGTGCGGCTTTTTCCGGGTCCCAGTCATTGTCCAGCAGTGCCTGCATACACATGCCGCGCAAGTGGTTAGAGAGCGTCTTCGACTTGTGGCTGAGGCCGAGCGCTTTCTCGCTCGCTCTGATCTCGAACGCGTGCTGTCGCAGCACCGCCAGCTCGACCGGGATGTCGTGGCGTGTCGTCGGCGTATCTGTTTTCGGTGGTGCCGCCGGTTTCCTCAGGGCGTCGGGTGTTTGCTCTGCTGTCTGCTTCTCAACAACAGCGTCGGCGTCGATTCGGGTGTCTTGCAAACTATCGGACAGATACCCGGCGCGAAGCACCGGGTCGTTTTCCAGGCTCGCCTTGCCGATGGCCGTTCTGAGCTCTGCATAGAGCTCGCGAACGTTGCCCTTTTGATACTGATTGCTCCTGATGAGATTCATGGCCTTGGGCGAAACCGAGTCGATGTGATGGTTGAATTCCATCTCTAGCAGTCTCACCAAGTGCTCGGCCAGTAGCGGTATGTCCTCCGTTCGCTCGCGCAAGGGAGGTATGTAAACGCGTGCACCCATACGGGCCAGCACGTCGCCCCGCAGCCTGCCCCGTTCGACAAGCTGTTCCGGGTTCTGATTGGTTGCGAGCACGAACTTTACGGAGACTTGCCGCGGCGGCCCGGATCCAATGCCAGGCAAGAAGGCCTTGCCTTCGAGTGGATAAAGCAGGAGATCCTGAGCATTAAGCGGAAGACGGTCGAAGTCATCGAGAAACAACGTGCCGCCATCACACTCTTCCAAAAGCCCCGGCTGGCCGCCGCGCGGCGTATTGGGCAAGCCGTGCCCCGTGCCTACGCCGAAGATCTTTCCTAACGCGAAGGCCGGATCGGCGTGCTCAAACTGCGAACAACTAATCTCGCGATACTGCTCGCGCGGACGGCCGCTGAGATCACCGATCGTGCGTGCCAGCTGCGTTTTCCCCGTCCCGGATTCGCCGATGATCAACACCGGTATGTCACCCTTGGCGCCGAGCACGGCGTTCTCAAACACCTTTTCCCACAGCGGGCTGCGGCCGAGCAAGGACGCGCTCCTGGCCTCCCGGATGGCGGGGTAATCGTGCTCCAGCTTGGCGAGCCGATCCGTCGAGACTGGCTGCGCTTCGAGTGACCCTTCGGCTTCGACATATTGCCGCAGCTCTTCTCTGAGCTCGTCGATCTCGTCCGTGAGCCCTTTGATGAGGTCGTCCCGCCTTCCAACCGCCGCTCTTTCTCTATTAGCGATAGTCCTGAGCAGGAGCATGCGACGCCGGACAAGGCCCCGAATACCGAATATGCGGTGATTCGCGATCGAAACCGTCAACGCCATGGGAACCAAGACCAAAGACAGCAGCATCCAATTGTAGGACGGGACCAAGGGGGCACCGGTCAGTATCTTGGGCATATTCCATAGACTTATATGAATGATGGTAAAGGCTATGACAGCCCGTGTGAGCCAACGCGTCTGTTCTCTTTGAATCCTGGTTTGTGGTCCACGGGCATTCAACACGATCAAAACGACGGCAACGAGCAACAGCGCGGTATCGAGCCAGAGTCTGACGACATATAAATCGGTCATGCGGTCAATGATATTGGCGTCGGCAAAATGCCACAGCGAATACAACATGGCTCCTGCTGGAAAAAGATAGACGATAGGCAGAATCCTTTTCAGAACGGATCGAGGCAAGAGCGAACGCGGAAAGATGAGTACCACATGCACAAGTGCGCTAACGACGGCCTGCATGCCGAAGGTGACCATCAAATCGCGGATCAGGAATTCCCTTGGCGTATAGGCCTCAACCAAAGATGAAAAGAATTTTGGCCAGCCGGGCCGGTCGACGCCCATCCAGAATATGAAGGCCGAGAAACAGATAGCGATGAACAGCGCAGTGCTATCCTTCGGATTTGAGGTCAGCATGAATACGGTCAGCGAGATCAGAATCATGATGACCGCAAGGCGAGCACCGAAGTAGTACACGATCTCAGAAACGCGCAACGGCCTTATTATCATTTCAACATATCGCGGCCCACCGTTTCCAAGCAGCGATATTTCCACTGCGCGGCCTTCCCAACTGATTTGCTGCGATAGATATTCGGACAGGTGCGTCCGATATAGGCGCAACCACTCCGGAATGGAACGGCGGTCAATCGCGGTGATCTGGTCGCCCACCTGCACACCCGCCATCGCGGCGGGGCTGTCCCGGTCGACGTGTTTGACCAGGAATACGTCGTCGTGGATCTCTCCCGCCATGCCAACGATTCGAGCCGACTTCGCTGCCGACAGGAATGCGGTGGACACCAGCACGATGGTCACACCGAGCAGCATGACGGCGAGCATCTGGTACTTTCGGATTCGCTTCATGCGCCGCGTGCCTGCGATTCACACCTTTCTATGTCCCACACTTATCACACTATACCCACGCCGGAAGATCCACACTTTTCACAGGATAGTGGTCTAACCCGCTGATTTCAATCGGTTAAATAAACTGGCACGGCGATTGAAAAGCGACATGCCAGTCGCGCTTGTGCCTGCAGACCGGGCGCAAGACAGCAGGCGACGAAGAACCGTGAGGAGGTACCTGGGACATGAACACGAGCAAGATCTTCTTTGCATTCATGTGTATTGCCGCCCTCAGTATGCCGGCGCAGGCCGGAACCGTGGTCATCAAGCTCGCGACCGTGGCCCCGGCCGGCTCGACCTGGCACGAGTATCTGCAAAAACTCGACGCCGAGTGGCGGCAGGCCTCGGCCGGCAAGATCAGACTGAAGATCTATGCCGGGACGCTGGGCGATGAAGAAGAAATCATGCGTCGCATACGCATCGGCCAGATCGATGCAGCGACAGTGACGACGGCGGGGCTCAGCACCATCGACGAGGCTACCAAAGCCCTGCACATTCCGTTGGCCTTCGCCTCGTACGAGGAGTTGGACTATGTGCAGGCCGGCATCGCCGAGAATCTGGAACAAACGCTGCGCAAAAAGGGCATGGTCGTGCTCAACTGGGGCGATGCCGGCTGGGTGCGCTTTTTTACCGGCTCGCCCGTACAACGTCCGGATGAGCTCAAGAAAGAGAAGCTCTTCGTGTGGGCCGCCGGTGGCGCGACTGAGCAGGAACAAATCTGGAAGAAGCTCGGGTTCAATCCCATTCCGCTATCGGTGGTCGATATCATTCCGGCGCTCCAAACTGGCATGATCACCGCTTATCAGGCCCCGCCGATCGCAGCACTCGCCAGCCAATGGTTCGCCTTCTCCGGGTCGATGACCGATCTGCGCTGGGCCCCGTTGACTGGCGCGACGGTCATCGCTGCGCGCACGTGGGCGAAGATCCCGCCAGAGCTACGCCCCGAGCTCGCGCGAATCGCCGAAGAAGCAGGGGCGTGGCTGCGTGAACGCGTACGCCAGCTTGAGCAAGACGCGATCGCAGCGATGACCAAGCGCGGGGTGCAGGTGATCGACGTCGCGCCCGAGGCCTACCAGGAGTGGCAGCAGTTGATCAAATCGGTGCATCCGGAGATCCGCGGCAAGATCGTTCCCGCTCCTTACTTTGATGAAGTTCTTAGGCTGCGCGATGAATACCGCGCGGCGCGCAAAGTCGCCGGTGAGGCTGGCCGCTAATGGGCAAGATGTCCGTGCGCGATCCCGCTATGGCACCGCTTGGCATCGACAGATCTGACCCATTCAACATGACAAGGTGAGCACCGTGTTAGCCCAATATCTACTTAGTTTCGCGAATATGCTCAGCGCGTTGGGCACAGATTGCCAGTCGTACGCAAGGAGCACCACGACAATGATAAGCGCCGTGGCGAACGGGTGCCACAGGCCTTCCACACGCAGGCTTCATGCTTCGCCCTTGCTTCTGCTGCTGGCACTGGTGCTGATGGCCAGTGCGAATAGCGGCTGCTCGGTCCGCAAGTTCGTCGCCAAGTCAGTGGGTAACGCATTAGCAGAAGGGGGGTCCGTCTACGCCTCCGATAACGACATCGCCTTTGTCGGCGACGCCGTGCCTTTCGGACTCAAGACCATGGAAGGGTTGCTGGCGCAGGCGCCCGAGCACCGTCCGTTGCTCGTGGCCACGGCAAGCGGCTTTGTTCAGTACGCGTACATTTACGTCGATTTTCCGTCGCTCGAGGTGGAAAACGACGACCCCGAGCAGGCCCGGGAGTTACGCCAGCGCGCAAAGCGGCTCTATCTGCGCGGTCGGAAGTATGCCGTCCGGGCGCTGCAGCTACGCATCCCCGACTGGGAGCAGAGGATGAACGAAGATCCCAACTCGGCGCTTGCGCCGCTTCGCGCGAAGGAGGTGCCGGAGCTGTACTGGGCCGCGGTGGCACTGAGTGCGGCTGTGTCGACAGATAAACAGGACATGGACCTGCTCGCCGATCTGCACCTCGTCGAGCCGATGATCCGACGCGCGTTGGAACTGGACGAGGATTTCGATGACGGCGCCATCCACCAATTTCTCATTAGCTTCGAGGCCAGCCGTCCGGCTGCGCAGGGAGGCAGCATCGAGCGAGCGCGCGCGCACTTCAAGCGCGCAATGGAACTGGCCCGTGGCCATCAGGTGAGCCCGCTCGTGTCGTTGGCCGAAAGCGTATCGGTCAGTGAGCAGAATCGCAAAGAATTCGAGACCCTGCTTCGCCAGGCGCTGAGCCTCGATGTGGAAACGGCGCCATCGTATCGCATGGCCAACCTGGTCGCGCAGAGGCGCGCACGCTTATTGTTGTCCCGAATCGATGATCTTTTTATCGGCAACTAGAGTCATGGCCTTCAGGGCATCTCTGTCGGCGTTGATGACCGGCCCAGTCGCACGCTGCGTGATGCGGCTGCGCCGCACAGGCGTCATCATTCAGTCAGCCACCAGCACGGTCGAGCACGGCGTCACCGCTCTCGCCCTACTCGCCATGGTGGCGCTTCCCATCATCGAGGTCATGGGTCGCGCCTTGATCGGCGCCACGGTTCCGGGCTCGATCGACTACGTCCGGCATATGACACTTTGGGTAACCTTTCTCGGCGCGGGCATCGCATCGACCCAGCAAAAACACCTCGCATTGGGCTTCGCGGCTTTCCTCAAAGGGCGCTCGCGTGAGGCGGCGAGCATGATCGCGGGTGTCGTCGCTGCCGCCACTGCGCTACTCCTGGCATGGGCATCGTACGAGCTGGTGCAGGCGGACCGTGCGGCGGCCACCCGCCTGGGAGCTCTCGTCCCGCAATGGGTTGCCGAGGTGATTATGCCCATCGGCTTTGCCCTCATCGGCGTGCGCTTGCTTTGTCGCACGCCCGCGGGTTGGGCCAGGTTCGGCGCGGTGGCCGGAGTTCTCCTCGCCTTCGCGCTCGCTTATTGGCCTGAAGGCATACGCTCGCCGTTACTGCTGCCGGGAATGGGTGTCATCTTAATCGCGGCCGCGGCCGGTGCACCGATCTTCGTCGTTCTTGGGGCGGCGGCATCGCTGCTGTTCTTTGTCGATGCCGTGCCGCTCGCTTCCATTCCGGCGGAAGCCTATCGCATCGGATCCAATCCGATCCTGCCCACCATTCCGCTATTCACCTTGGCGGGAACGATCCTGGCGGCGGGCAAGGCGTCCGACCGCCTGGCCCGGCTGTTCCAGGTGCTCTTCGGCTGGATCCCGGGCGGCACGGCCGTGGCCACGGTAACGGTGTGCGCGTTCTTTACCACCTTCACCGGGGGCTCGGGTGTCACCATTCTCGCCCTCGGCGGACTGATGCTGCCGATTCTGCTGCGCCAGGGTTACCGCGAGGGCTTTTCGATCGGCGCGCTCACGGCCTCGGGCAGCCTCGGCATCTTGTTGCCCCCGAGCCTGCTGGTCATTCTATACGGCGTCTCGGCGCACACCCCCATCGACCGGCTATTCCTCGCCGGTCTGGTGCCAGGTTTTCTCCTGATGGCGATGTTCAGCCTCTACGCCATCTACAACGGTTGGCGTTTAGCGGGCGGGCGCGGACGCTTCGATCGACGCGAAGTGCTGGCGGCAATCTGGCAAGCCAAGTGGGAAGTGGTGCTGCCCATAGGCGTGCTGTACGGCATCTTCTCCGGCTATGCCACTCTGGTTGAGGTAGCGGCACTCGTAGCGGCCTATGCGCTGATCCTGGAGTTCGGCATTCATCGCGAGCTGAGTCTGCGCCACGACCTGTCGCGCCTGTTGGTCGAGGCAGCGGTCATGATCGGCGGCATCATGATCATCCTCGCCTGCGCGATGGGGCTGACGAGCTATTTGATCTATGCCGATGTGCCGACCCGCGCCACCGCCTTCGTGCAGGCCGGCATCGAGTCACCGTGGGTCTTTCTGCTGGCGCTCAATCTCTTTTTGCTCATCGCCGGTTTTCTGGTCGATATCTTCTCCGCCATCGTGGTGATCGTGCCCTTGATCCTGCCGATCGCCCTCGCCTTTGGCATCGATCCGGTGCATCTGGGCATTATCTTTTTGGCCAACATGGAGTTGGGCTACCTGACGCCGCCGGTGGGCTTGAATCTCTTTCTCGCCTCGTTTCGCTTCAAGCGCCCGCTGATGGAGATCTGGCGCGCCAGCATTCCGTTTTTCCTCCTGTTGGTCGTCGCTGTGTTGATCATTACCTTTGTGCCGGCGCTGAGTATCGGCGTCGTCAGATTCATCGGTCTGTAATGCGCTGCGGGCGAGCAGCCCCCGGATGCCTGACAGCAGCCGCGTCGAAGCCTTGATCGGACCGCCAGGCCTCCATGGCGGCACGTCGGGAAACCGCCGATAGTAGTTTTATATCAGGGAGTTAGGGGCGTCGCTGGTGACGGTGGGAAGCGGGAGGCGGTCGGCACCCATCCGGGACGTGTCCCGGGCCGCCGGGCCAGGCGCGGTTCCATCGGGCATTTCCATGGTCTACGCTTAAGCTGTAAGTGGGCGCTGTCTGGTGCCGCTTCCTGGCCAATCAAGTAATGAAGACTGCCGAACCTGGACCCTCGGCCGCGGGCCCAGGTGTGCCGGTTGGGCGCGGCGTCGAACGAACCCTAAGAAAAACACCGGAGGAGCAACGGCTGAGCCGGTGCAATGCTGGGATTGCGGCACGACTGCTCCCTGCGACTAAACGGAGAGTTATGTAGTGTCATTAGCCACGAGCCAAAGCTTCACGAGCAACGTAGAACTGCTCAAAGGTAAGGTAAGTAAGTATGCTTACTACGGCGTGTCCATCGGCATGGTCGCGATCACCATCGCAACCGTACTGGTAAGTTACTACAACAACGGCACGGTTACGCTGGCGGGCATCATCCAGGCGCAGAAGACAAACCCCCTGCTTTGGCTACTCGATTTGATGCCTTTTTTCTTTGCCTTCTGGGGCCAGTACGNNCTGGGGCCAGTACGTGAGCTCGATGATGGCCTATGAGGCCAGCGCCATGGTCATCGACCAGACGAGCGAGCTGCGAGCTCAAACGACCGCGCTCGAGCAGCAGGCCATGCACGACGTCACCCACGACCACCTGACCGATCTTCCCAACCGCGTACTGCTGCGCGATCGGCTCGAGCAGGCCTTGAACGCGGCGCAGCATGCCAAGAGCCTGCTCGCGATTCTGGTCATGGATCTGGATGGGTTCAAGGAGATTAACGATACCCTGGGTCATTACCACGGTGACCGCTTGCTCAAGCAGGTGGCGGCGCGCCTCCAAGGCGCAGTCAAGGATACCGATACGGTGGCGCGCCTTGGCGGCGATGAGTTCGCGATTATGTTGCCAAAGCTCAAAACGTCCAAGGATGCGGAAGAGTTTGCGGGCAAGATAGGCAGGGCGCTGCAAGCGCCGTTCGGCTTGGAAGGGCTCAAGCTGGATGTGCGCGCGAGTATCGGCATCGCGGTGTTTCCCGAGCATGGTCCGGATGCAGACACCTTGCTGCAGCGGGCCGACGTGGCCATGTACATCGCCAAGCAGCAGAAAAGCGGCTACATCGTCTACGATCCCAAGCTCGACAAGCACAGCCCGCATAAACTGACGCTGATGGCTGAGCTGCGCCATGCGATCGACGCCGATCAGTTGGTGCTGCACTTCCAGCCCAAGGTCAACATTCAGACGGGGCAAATCGTCGAGGTCGAGGCGCTAGTGCGTTGGCAGCATCCCCAGTGGGGTCTGATGAAGCCGGATGACTTCATTCCCTTGGCGGAACGTACGGGTCTCATCAAACCGTTGACCATGTGGGTGCTCGCAGAAGCGCTGCGCCAGCACGCGGAATGGCAACAGGCAGGACTAGACCTCGGCGTAGCAGTGAACTTGTCGCCACACGGTTTACTCGATATGGAGCTGCCTGATCTGGTCGAGGGTCTGCTGGCCTCGCACAGCGCCCCAGCCGAGCGGCTGGTCTTGGAGATCACCGAAACCACGATTATGGTGGACCAGGAGCGCGCCCTGCAGATACTGACGCGCCTCGCTGACCGAGGTGTGCGCCTGTCCATCGATGACTTCGGCACCGGTTACTCGTCGCTGTCGTATCTTAGCAAGTTGCCGGTCGAGGAGATCAAGATCGACAAGTCCTTCGTCATGGATATGATCGAGAACGACAAGCACGCCATGATCGTGCGGGCGACCATCGACCTTGCGCACAACTTGGACCTGGAAGTGATCGCCGAGGGCACGCGAAGCCTGGCCGTGCTCGAGCAGTTGCGGGAACTGGGCTGTGATGCCGCGCAGGGTGACCACATCAGCATGCCGGTGAGCGCTGCAGATTTTGAGCGATGGGCGCAGAACTCGGTTTGGAAGCCTAGACGGCATAAGCAGACCGCCATTAAGTCGGTCCAGCCGGGGCCGCTGCCCACCCCCGCGGCGCCCGCGGTCAAAATCAAACCCGACAAGGAATCGATCGAGAGCTTCATAAAGGAAAACGAAGATTTCCTCGGTCAGGTCGATTTACCCGCCGAGCTGGACAAGCCTGGCCGCGTCGGCGGGCGTAAGCGCGCGCGCCGCTGAGAAAGACGTTCGGCGGACGTCTGCCCCATTCTCAGAACGTCCAAGCCCTATTTTCCGTCCATTTCCCTTTCGCCTCGTGGCACCTGCTGTGCCTCAATGTGGCGCACGCAGGGCACAGGCATTTCACCTTCCCGGCGGTACCCGCTGCGTTCATGCGTCGGCGGCTGCGTCCTGCTCAGCCCCTGACTTGGCATGGAATTTGTATCGCCATAGAGATGAAAAGATGCCGGCACGCGGCACACGAGGGCAAGTGCAGGTGACACCAACGATCTTGTTGCTAGACGACGAGCGGGACAATCTGATCATTCTGGAGAACGTGATTAAGCAGCTTGAGCGCCAGCGGCGGGTCAGGACGGTGAGCTTTACCTCGGGCGCGGCTGCACTCGGGTGGTGCTGTGAGCGCGCACCGGTCTTGTGCTTGATTGATTACAAGATGCCGGGTATGGATGGCCTGGACTTCATCAGTGCGGTGCGCAAGATTCCGGGTCTAGAAACAATGCCAATCGTGATGATCACGGGCGTGACCGAAGAAAAAGTGCGCGCCTGCGCGCTGGCCCGTGGCGCCACCGAATTTTGGGCCAAACCTTTCGATCCCGAACGGCTTCGGCGTCGCCTCATGGCCTATCTGACGTTGCCGCTTGCGGCCGAGTGACCATGGCGTGCCGGTGTCGCGTTCCCAGCATGGCGAGCCAACGAGCCCCCGCAAGCCCTACTTCGCAGACGGCCTGAGATCGCGCAGCATTCTTATAACCACCTCGGGCGGATACTTGTAGCGGTACCAGAGGTAGCCCAGGCGTTCACGCAGCGCCGTGCGCGTCCAATACAGTCCCTCGGCCGAGGGCAGATAACCGAGAATTCCGCGTTCGCGCCGGCGGAGCGTATTAAAGGCTGTCGGTGCCGGTATGACCTTGAATCCCGCCAGTTGAAAAGACCACAGCGCACGGCGCATATGCCAGGCGTGCGTGACGAGTAGGATCTGCTCGACGCCCGCCCGTGTGAGCAGCGCGCGCGCATAGACGGCATTCTCCATCGTGTTGCCCGCACGCGGTTCCACCCATCGCGGTGTGATTTGAAAGTCCCGTCGTAGTGTACTGCGCATCAGTATGGCTTCGGCTTGTTTCGAACCGTCGGCCGCACCTCCGGTCACCAGGATAGGCAAAGCGGTCTGTCGGTGCAGATGCGCGGCGTAACGCAGTCGCTCCAGCGCGAAGCGGCTCACTGTATCCGATTCGTATTCGGGTGCATCAGCATACCGGCCGGCACCCAAGACGACGATGGCACCCGCTTTCTTACGCGCGTCCTCCAAGGCGTCGCTATAAAGCGGCGACGCGCCCGCTTCAAGCGCGGCGGTAAGTTGACGCCCGGTGAGTGGCAGGCTCATGCCCGTGAGGAGGGCCACGCTTAGCGCGACGACGGCCAGGCCCGATCCTCGCCATTTCAACTGGATCAAGAATCCCAGGAATGCGAGCGCGATTATCGATCCCGGTGGTAGGACAAACAGTTCAGCGACATGCTGCCAGCTGACCACGCCCGCTCCATTTCGTGTTGCTTGCTGCTGGCTTACCCGGTTCGCGGCGTCTTGTCTTCATTCACGCAGGCGCGCTGGCAAGTACTGGGATGTTGACAGGTGGCATGTACTCCAAGTTTCGCAGCAGGTGCGGTAACAACAGTCGGTCTGCCTGCTGCACATTCTTTGCGATACCGATGTCGGCCAATTGTGTGACTTCGAGGCCAGGATAGCCGCAGGGATCGATAAACGTAAAAGGCGCCAGATCCATATTCACGTTCAGCGCCAGCCCATGATAACTTTGGCCACCGCGTATGCGCAGCCCCAACGCGGCCAACTTTTTCCCGCCAACGTATACACCGGGTGCCCCGCGACGGCGCTCTGCGAGCGTATCGAATTCGGCGAGCAGGTCAATGACCGCTTGCTCGAGGTTGGAAACGAGCTGCTTCACACCCCAGCGGCGACGGTGCAGATCCATAAGCACGTAGACCACGCGTTGTCCGGGACCATGATAGGTGACATCACCGCCACGATCGCTATGCACAACGGGCATACCTCGCGTATTGGTCAGCTCGCGACCCTTACCCTTCAAGCCGACGGTAAACACGGGCGGATGTTCGAGCAGCCAGATCTCGTCTGTGGTGGTAGCGACTCTGCCCTCGACCAAGCTCCGCATCTCGCGCCAGGCGGCAAGATAGCCCACGCATCCGAGCTTGCGTACAACAACCGGGTGTTCCATGACGCAACGCCCGCCTGAGGCTTACTCGACGCGGCCGTCGCGCACAGCCTGTTTGTAGTCCTGGTATAGACCGTACACGCGTTTGAACACGGGTCCCGCCCGACCGTCACCCACGGTCGTGCCATTAATAGTGCCGACAGGCTTGATTTCGTTGGTCGAGCTGGTGATCCAAACCTCGGAAGCGGAAGCGAGCTCGGATTCACGCACATCCCGTTCTTCTACCGTGATGCCATGTTCACGTACGACCTCCAGCACCAGGTCGCGTGTGATCCCCGTCAGAATTAATCGACTCTTGGGCGGTGTCACCAAGACGCCGTCTAAGACCAGAAATACGTTCGTCGCGGCGCCCTCTGTCACCAGCCCATCGCGTAATAGTATTGTCTCAATCGCACCCGCACGTTCAGCGAGTTGCCGCAACATAACGGCGCCGAGCAATGAGACCGACTTGATGTCGCAGCGTTGCCAGCGAATATCGCTCGCGGTGATGACAGCCACGCCCGGTTGATCGAGACTTTCTTCCGGAAAAGGTTTGTTCTGAACGTAGGCAAATACGGTCGGTCGCACATCTTGGGGAAAAGCGTGATTGCGCTGCGCGACCCCGCGTGTCACCTGCAGGTAGACGTACTGATCGCCGCCGCCGGCCTCGTCAACCAGACGCTGCAGGACCTGTTTCCAGTTTTCGAGCGACAGTGGATTAGCAAGCTCAATAGCATTGAGACTGTCCTGCAGGCGCTGCAAATGAGAGCGCAGCCGAAACAACCGGCCTCCGAACACCGGAATCACTTCGTACACACCATCGCCGAAGATGAAGCCGCGATCGAAGGGCGAGATAGTCGCCTGCTCCGGTTTCATGAACTCGCCATTTAGGTACACCAAGCTTGCGCCGAGACTGCTGCTGAGCGTGGGTTGCGGTATCGTTGCCATGGTTGCTTTTGAAATAGGTAGGTAACGCTGAGGCCAAGCAATGTAGCGCATTCTTACAGCGAGCGAAAGTCTATGCCCGCTTGGTCGCATGCAGTGCCGTAATTACTCGACCACTATCTGGGTATCGCGCAACCCGTACTCGTTCGCGCGCTGCACGAGCTCGTCGATTCGCTCGACGCTGCCGACGGGCCCAACCCGCACACGGTAAAAGCGTGTGTTGTCACGCAGCTCGCTTTGGATGAAGACCGCACCGAAGTCTGCACTGGCCAGCCGTGCGCGCAAACTTGCGGCGTTCTCCCAGTTGGCAAATGCGCCAACCTGCAGGTACAGCCGCAGATCCTTCGACAGATGCTTCCGCCCTTCCGGCATGGCCTCCACCCCGTCCTGAGCGCTCGCCTTACCGGATGCAATGGCCAGTGTCTCGACCTCGACCACAGCGGTGCCGGTTTTAACGATGTCAAGCTTCAGCGCCGCCGCATATGAGAGGTCGATCAAGCGGTTGTGTAGGAATGGCCCCCGGTCATTCACGCGGAGCACGGCAATCCGACCATTACGCAAGTTGGTTACCCGCACGTAGGTCGGTAAGGGTAGGGTCTTATGGGCCGCGGTCATGGCGTACATGTCATACGGCTCCCCGCTCGAGGTGCGCTTGCCGTGAAATTTCTTGCCATACCATGAAGCAATACCGCGCTCGCGATAGCCGTTTGCATCCTGTAGAGGCAGGTAGGTCTTGCCAAAAACGATATAGGGACCGTTGCCCGACGTGCTGCGGGGTTCGGCAACCGGATTCGCGTCCGCGATGCGGGAGGGGTCGACGTGCACGCGCCTAGGTGGACCGTCATTCTCATAATAGCCGCCGCCGCGCTGGGTACTACAAGCGCCGAGTACGAGGGCGAGCGACATGACCATGCAGACCCATCCCCTCATGGGCTTTGCTCGTAAACTTGGCGTATCCACTGGCTCAGCTCGTATACGGCCATTGCGTAGTTGCGGCTACGGTTGTAACGCGTAATGACGTAGAAGTTGTTGTAACCGAAGCGGTACACGGGACCCGTCTCTTCCTCAAGCCGTATCAGTGCGGCCGACTGATCGATCTGGTTGTACTCCAACGGCAGTATACCGTAAGTAATCAAATACTTGAGTGGCGTAATCGGGGTGCTGTCGAGCTCCTCGATCCACGTCGCTAGTTCGCCTTCAAGCCTGATGTCAGCGATCACGAGACCGTCGCGCTCCCAGCCGTGCTGCCTGAAGTAATTGGCCACACTGCCTATCGCATCGGCGGTACTGCTTACCAAGTTGATGCGTTCATCACCATCGAAGTCGACGGCATAGCGGCGGTAACTGCTGGGAATAAACTGAGGTACGCCAATGGCGCCGGCGTAAGAGCCTCGCAGCGTCAGCGGGTTGATGCCAAGCTCGCGGGTCAGCAACAGGTACTCTTCCAGCTCGCGACGAAAGAATACCTGGCGGCGCGGGTATTCCAGCATTAACGTCGTCAGGGCGTCCATGACACGATGGCGGCCGAGGTTGCGACCGTACTGTGTTTCGACGCCTAGTATCGCAATGATCATAGCTGGATCGACACCGTATTCGCGTTCGGCACGCGCCAGACTGCGTGCATTTGCTCCCCAGAACCGTTTTCCGCGCATGGCGTTTTGTTTGGTCACGAAAAGCTCGCGATAGCGGTACCAGGGCAATGCTTCCTTGGGGGCATTGACCGCCGCCAGAATGTCCTGGCGAATGTCCGCTTGGTCGAACCACCGCTTGAGGTCTGGGATCGCCAACCCGTGTTTGCTCGACATGTCGTGCATGAACGTATGCAGCGCGGGATAGTCGCCCGGACTGACAGCGGGG
>JABAOH010009162.1_pt2 | contig 19399 bp, 22 predicted proteins | sample 7062181 | NCBI WGS metagenome assembly JABAOH01 (sample SAMN14538630, study PRJNA623070) | marine sediment metagenome | biome: marine biome [ENVO:00000428]; feature: marine pelagic biome [ENVO:01000023]; material: deep marine sediment [ENVO:00002113]; isolation source: pool of 5 deep marine... | reverse complement strand
TTCGCTGGATTTCTGCCGAACCGGACGTTTTCCCCTCGGACAACAAAGGCTCCCTAAACCCCATTGAAACAAGACCCCATCCCGCCAAGGAATCACGAAATGACCGGCGTCGAAGGTTCATGAAATCCCCGGAATGCGAACATTGACATCGCCGTTAAATTACACTACACTTCCGGCCTAATCTTGCCTCCGAAAGGGAGATACCATGAAAAGCAGCACAGTCTTTTTCTCGGATCTCCGGAGTAATGCCAAAAGGATCATGTTGGACAAGGTGGACGAACTCCTGCACCGGGGAGAAATCGCGGATAAAATCAAGGCCAATGACCTGGTGGCAATAAAACTTCACTTCGGGGAGAGGGGAAACACAGCCGTCGTCAGACCTATCTTTATCCGAAGGATCGTGGATACCATCAAGGGATGCGGAGGAAAACCTTTTCTCACCGATACCAACACGCTCTACACGGGTGCACGGCACGAATCAGTCTCCCATATCGCCACCGCCTTTGAAAACGGATTTGACTACTCCGTCGTTGATGCTCCCATTATCATCGCCGATGGCATCCGCGGAAATACCTCCGTGACGGTCAGGATCGATAAGCCCATATACCGTGAGGTGAGCATCGCCCACGATATCTTTACCGCCGACGCTCTCATCGGAGTCGGTCATTTCACGGGCCATGAACTCTCCGGGTTTGGAGGTGCCTTGAAAAATCTTGCCATGGGATGTTCCAGCCGCGGAGGTAAATTGAAACAACATTCAAGTGTGGCCCCCCGGGTGAAAACTGGCCGCTGTACTGGATGCGAGGCGTGTATTGCCTGCTGTCCAGAAGGCGCTATCGCCATGTTCGACGGTAAGGCGCGTATTCATCCCAAACAATGCGTAGGATGCGGGGAGTGCCTATCGGTCTGCCCTGAGGGAGCCATTCAGTTTAAATGGGATAACGACGCCGCACTCTTCCAAAAGAAGATGGCGGAATACGCCTACGGGGCTATCGCGGGAAAGCGCGAAAAATCGATCTTCCTCAATTTTCTGACCCAGGTGAGCCCTGCCTGTGATTGTTTAGGACATTCCGACACCCCCATCGTGGGAGATATTGGAGTCCTCTCCTCCTGTGATCCCGTGGCCATTGATCAGGCCTCGGTCGATTTGGTCAACGCCCAACCGGGAAACGAGCGGTCCAGGTTGAATACTCATCTGGCACCGGGAGAGGATAAATTTCGGGCTTTGTACCCTCGGATCGATTGGGAAGTTCAACTGCAATATGCAGAGGAGATTCGCCTAGGATCGAGGAAATACGATCTCATCCCGATCTAGAGCCCGGTCGTATGGGGGATCTAGGGGAATCGCTTCCAGAAAGCCGGCCTTCTCATCCTCGGGGGTCACATCAAGTCTCAGGTAGGAGCCACCAACATCCAAAGGGTACTGACCAGGCTTTTCGAGGTAAGGGGACAACCCATAAACGGGTCATACCAGCTCAACGTCGGAGGGAATACGGATTTTCTCAATATGTTGGACCGCTCGCGGCTGATGAGCAAAAAGACGAACGAAATCCAGTCGGTTCTCGGCCTGATGGATGGGAAACAGTTCGATCCTCAAAACTTCTCTAGTGGCCCGAGCGATTATGTGTCTTGGCTGAAGGACAACAACCCCTGCTCTTTGCGGATTGAGGCGGAGCAATTCGGCGGCGTGACGATGAACGTTGCGGTCTGGCTCCCGGTGGAGGATTCCCCCAACTCGGCGGGCGTAACCACGGATGCCGTTCGAGCTGCCAGGGCAGCTTTGGACCCCAAGCTTTCCGGGCCTCTTATCGAGGCCAATGCACATCCCTCCAAATCACCGGTTCATCAATTCGAAGATACGGGAGCCAGGGAGATGCTGAAGCGTTTCGCAGAACCCTTCGGGAGGTATCACTGAGGCCATTGCCGAGCTGGGTGTAACTTTGGGGGAACCAACCTCCGTGTGAGGTTATTCCCCCGCCGCGAATATTTCCTCATTTGAAGGGAAGGAGGGAAACCTTTTCTGAACCCATTCAGTAGTTTACCCTGACCAAAAAAAGCCCTTGGGCCGGTGCTGCTAATCCGGCCCTTCTTCTATCCCGTGCCTCCAGAATGTCGGCGAATTGTGAGGGGGTTAACTTCCGCCTTCCCACTTCAACGAGGGTTCCCACAATATTTCGTACCATTTGCTTCAAAAAGCCGTTGGCCTCCACCTCTATGATGACGAGATCCCCTCTCATTCCCACATCGATCGCATAGATCTCGCGTATGCGACTCGAGTGGTCGGAACCGGCCGAGCAAAAGGAGGAGAAGTCATGGCGACCTCTCAGTTTCATGGCGGCTTTCCTCATATTGGCCAGATCCAATTTTCCCGGGACAAACCATGAGTAATGGCGGTGAAATGGGGAAGGCAATTCCCCATTAAAAATCCGATACTCGTAAACCTTTCCCTTTGCACCAAATCGGGCATGAAATGCTTCGTCAACCTCCTCAACGTCTTTGACCCGGATATCCTCGGGAAGGAGACTGTTGAGGGCTTTGAGAAATGACAGGACATCGAGGGAGCTCTGTGTCTTGAAATGAGCTACTTGCCCCATGGCATGGACCCCGGTATCCGTTCTACCGGAGGCAAACAACCTCACCGGCTCTCCGGTGATGTGTGCGAGTTTTCCCTCTACGGTCCCCTGAATAGTTTTAACGTTAGGCTGAATCTGCCAACCGTGGTAGCCCGTCCCGTCATATTCGAGAGTCAATTTAATATTTCTCATTCTTCTTCTTGCTTAATCACCCCGTGGTAGCTTCCAAATAGCCTCAAAAACCATCCCTGCTGAACGTCTATGGCTCTCTCCGGACAGAACTCGGAACAACAGAAACACCGGATGCATTTGGAATAATCAATATCTATCTTCCCTCTCTCCATGGTCATCGCTTGGGACGGACATCCCTCAACACACACTTCGCAGAGTTCACATACATCCTCCTTGATTCGCGGCTTCGCCGTCATAGCATTCCTTAATAAGCCTCTCAAGGGTTGCGGAAGGCCCCATTGAGGCTCCACGCTCCGAGGAAAATGAAACCCCTCCACCTTCACCTCTCCAATCCCCTCTCCCACAACCTCGATATTCTTCGCCTGGCCCACTCCCAACCCCAAATCGGTCGCAATCCTGTTGGTCAAAAGGTCCAGGGGGGGGAGTCCAATGACATCACAGATAGTCGAATCGACCGCAATTCCGTCAGTGCCCGCGAAAATCAACCCAATCTCCCGAGGCTCCCCACCGCTCGGCCCGTCTCCCTCCATACCCACAATGCCATCAACTACATTCAGCCTTGGCCTGATTATCCCATAAAGGTCCACGAGCATTTGGGCGAAGGAGTGTCTGTTAACCCCCACTTTGAAATGCCATTGGATTTTCTTGGTACCCGGGATACACCCGAAGAGGTTCTTCACCGATAAGGTCATGGTGGTCATACCATGGGTTTTCAACTTGGGAAGGTTAATCAAAAGATCACACTCCATGACGGCCCTGGCTACCTCTGCCGTTCTGAATACCCCTTGATGGGACCCTTTGACTCCCATGGCATCGTCAAAGTCCACCAGCCTGCAATTCATCTCCCGAACAACATCATAGATCCCTGCCTTGGACGCCACCCTCAACAACCCTCCGATTCCGGGGCTGTCGCCGACCATGGGAACGCCACCGGCATCACGAACCAACTGGATTACGGCTTTCACAACGGAGGGGTGTGTCGTCACGGCTTCCTCCGGGGCCCTTCCTACCAGGAGGTTGGGCTTGATTAAGACTCGATCACCCCCCTTGACAAAGGCGTCCATCCCATCCAGCAGGTCAACAGCGGATTTCACCGCCTTGAGCACCGATTTTTCGGAATAATCCCGACATCGAACGATGGAGACCTTCGATTTGGCCACCCTTCTTATCCCCTTCCATGCTGCGAGGCTTACCGAATGTCGGAATGCACGCCCTCTTCGAGAAGGGCCTCAATGCATTCAATCCAATGTGACGGACCCTTTTTTGAAAACAGGGACACATGACGAGACATTGGTCTGTACGCAGAAGGCCAAATCCTCTTCAAATCCCAGCCGTATTAACTCCCGTCCGTGCTCACAGGTCCTTGCCATCTCCACGAGATTTCGAGCAAAGGCTTTGTAGAGGATTCGCGAGGCCCTGGCGCCATCCGTTACGGCAAACCCCTCTTTTTCCAAAAGGTCAATCAACATTCCCCCACATACCACATCCTCCAAGGAAAACCTCCCCTTCATGCCCGCTGGAACTATCACCGGGTCAGCATTTAAATTCGAACATCTTTGGACAACACCATGAGCGTTTGTGAAACTAGCAACGAAGACGTGTTCACAATCGGCCACCGAGTGTAAGGCCTTGGTTCCATTGGTTGTGGTCAGGATGACCCTCTTCCCCGATACAAAATCCCGGGTATATTCCCTGGGAGAATTGCCCAAATCAAATCCTTTGACCTTTAATCCGCCTTCTTCCCCCCCGACCAACGTGTCTCTCCGCGGTAATCTCTTCGCCAGACTGAAGGCTTCATCGACAGTCACAACAGGGATCACCTCTGTGCATCCATGGGATAGTGCCTCGATGATGGTGGTCGTCGCCCTCAATACATCGATGACTACGAAGACCTTTCCATCAGCCTTCCAGCCAGGCGAGGGACGATGGATAAATTGTATATCGGCGCGCATTCTATTCCCTCCACGAGATGGAAAAAATATACCCAATTCATCCAGAGTCTGAAAGGGCAACCCTCTATCTAGTATCAAGGGAAAGGGGTCCCTCCCCAGAAATACGCTTAGGGTGAGGAAATTCGCGGACAATCAACTCGGGGAGATTGGTGTAGCGGAGTATGTTCTCTGTGATATGTTGCCCCCGCGCTTTGACTAGGCCTTGGGAGGGGAACCCTTGCGAGTGAACTTCTGGAACGTGTGACAATCGGACGGAACCAGGCCCCTTTCGACCCCGAAAGTGTAGGTGACCTCCCCAACATAGAGGTCGCCGTGGGAGTCCACGCACAGCGTGTGCGGTGCGACGAAATTCCCCGGCGCACAACGATCGGCGCTTATCCAGCGCAGCAGCACGTTACCGTTCGGATCGAGGACGCTCACGTGTCCCGGCAGATCGTGCCTCATGGGACCATTGACAAAGGAATGTTGTCCAACGCGCCACCACAAGCTGGAGACATATATCAGCCCCTCGCCGTCTATGCAGATATCCGTTGGACGCTGCACGTGCGTCCACTGATCAAGGTACTCGCCATCAGGGCTGAAGAATTGAATCCGGTCGTTCTCGCGGTCGGCCACCAACACTCGCCCTTCGGCGTCGATGGCGATGCCATGGGGAAGGTTGAACTGGCCGGGGCCAGTACCGGGTTCTCCCCAAGACTGTATCAGCTTGCCATCGGGGGTGAATCTGTGCACCCGAGCATTACCATACCCGTCACAGACGTACAGTTCTCCATTTGACGCGAGGGCGACATTTGTTGGACGGTTGAAGGGCGGTCCACCGCGCGCAATACTGGTCAAACCTTTCTCCTTGTCGTAACCGGTATCCGAGGGTACTCCCGGGGTTCCAATCACCATAAGTTGTTCACCCTCGGGGGTAAACTTGCGCACGGTGTGATCACCGTCGTCGACAACGTACACTGAGTCTTCCGGGCCGACGGCGACCCCGTGGGTGCGAGGAGTAAAGATGCCCTCGCCCCAGGATGTAACAAAGGTGCCATCGCGCTCGTAGACAATCACTCGTGCGTCACTCCGGGTGACTAGGTAGACGCGGTCGCGCGAGTCAACTGTGACTCCGTCTACGTCGCGATGCACGTACCCCGCGGGGAGCTGCTCCCAGCCCTCGATTACTTCGTACCTGAACCCTTTCGCCATTGTCATTTCTTCCCTCAATTATGCCGATAACGAGGCTGCACTCATCAAAGCCCCTGCACAGGTCGGAAGGAGACGATAAAATTACCCGTTTCCCTATCTAGGGTAAGGAGGATATTCTTGAGCCAATGTTCATCATCCCTTTCCGGAAAATCCTCCCGGTAAAAGGCTCCCCGACTCTCTTCCCTTGCCAGGCTTGCCCTCATGATGGCCTTCGATATTAATATACTTCCTTTCAGCTCATTCAGCTCAAGAGAGCTTCCCGCTGTCTCCAACTCGGCCAATCTCCTCCCCATTTCGGAAACCCTGGATAGTCCCTCCTCCAGGGATTTTTCATTTCGTAGGGGACCGGCATGGGTCCAGCTCACATTCTGAACTTCGCGGAAGAGCTCCCGCCTCCCTTCCTTCTCGTGCCTCCATGCGAACTTACCCCTGACTATTTTCCGCTTCAATTTTCCCCGACGAACTCCCATGGCATATCGAGCTGCCGACTCGCCCGCAATACCCCCGAATACGCCGCATTCCGTCAGGGCATTCCCACCCACTCGATTGGCCCCGTGAACGCCCGATGTCACTTCACCAGCGGCGAAAAGCCCAGGGATTGCCGTCTGGGCACGGCCATCAATTTCCACGCCTCCCATGAAGAAGTGAACAACCGGGGCGATGGAAAAGGGCCGATTCCGAAAATCGGGGTTTATCTTCCCGAGTCGATTCAGAGGAGGTCTCCCCCACTTCTCCTCCGGAACAGCTGTATAATCCAAATAGACCTTTCCCTTCTCCGTTTCCCTGCTGAGGATCTGGGTGAATTGATCGCGATATTTCACGATGGATTCGTTCAAATCGAACTGAAGGCCATGTTTCTTGATGAGATCTTTCCCCTCGGAATCGATGGCCCTACCCTCTTTTGGGATTGGTGGTAGGATAATCATGGGGGGTAGATGCGGTTCGGCTAGACCGAGGGGATAACATTGGACGAACTCCATATCCCGTAAAGGTAACCCCACCTGCAATGCGAGCCAATACCCGTCCCCCAAAACCCTCCTGTGATTGTCATGACGCCTGTAGATACCGCCCCCTCCTCCCGTTGCCAATACAACGGATTTTGCATCGATGACCACCTGGCCCTCCGTTTTGGAAATCCCCAGGGCTCCCGAAACCTGCCCCTCCTCCAGCAACAACTCTACGATGGAAAACCAGGGAACGGCGGTAATCCGTTCCTCTTTGATGTGCTGCAAGAGTGCGTCCATGAAGGCAAGGCCCGGGACCCTCGTCGAGGTACCCATTTGGATAAACCAGGATCTTTCGCTTCTTCTCTCCAGCGGGACTCCCATCTCCCTCAATGTCCCTATCATGGCCTCCCCCCCCTGGGCCAAAATGCGAACCAATTCAGCATCGTTTATCTTCTTCCCCGCTTCCATAACCAGCTTAACATACTCATCGGGAGCAAAATCCTCTGAAGGAGCTAGCCACCCTCCGCCGGCAAGTACCGAATTCCCGCTCCTCATGGAAGACTTACTGGCCAGCACCACCTTGCATCCCATTCGGGCGGCTCTCAAGGACGCCATAACCCCAGCAGCTCCGCTGCCCACTACCAGCACATCGGTCGTGATTTCCTTCAATCCCATCCCCTATGCCCTTGGAGGCGAAATGAAAGGCCCCACCACCAAACTGATGGGGCCTTCTCCCTTATTCCCTGGGCAGATGAGCAGACCTCTAGGCCTCGGCATAAAGCCATATCCTATCGTAATCCGCATCGCCCCTTTCACGATCGAAGACACAGATGCGGTTACCCCTCCTCCCGCTATCGCCCTTGAACTCATGGTAACCTTTTGCGGCCAGCAGGGCCTTATCTGCCTCTTCCACAATCTGATTGAGGTCCTCCGGCCGGAGCATCCCATATTGATCGATGGCCGCCGATGGAAGAAGGGTCACACCGAAACTCATCGTCAGGTTTCCATTGGGCTGCACCTCTTGATTTCGAAAATAATGCCCCTCCACTGTCTTCCTTACTCTCTCGGTAAATTGACATGCCTGTTCGATGCTTGAGATCTTAGATAGATAGAAGATAAACTCCTCACCCCCATATCGACTGACCAAATCATCCTCGCGAATACTGTCTTTCAAGATCCTCCCCAGTTCCCGGAGCAGTTTATTCCCCGCGATATGAGAGTTACGATCGTTGAAATTCTTGAAATCGTCGATATCCGACATCACGATGGCAATGGAAAACCCCTTTTCATCCTTCCTCTTCCGGTAAGTCGTCATCCTGAGGGCCAACGCCTCGAAAAAGGGTTCCCTGTTCAGCAATCCCGTAAGCCCGTCGTATTGAACTAAATTGAGCTTGTCCATTACGGAGGAGATATGAATCGACAAATCCCTCAGCATGGAGCGGTCTTGTTCCGTAAAACCGAATTGATCGATACTACCCTCAGGATCGGTTTTGTTAAACATCTCGATGACACCGGTAATTTTGCCGTTATGTCGCAAAGGGACACAAAGAACATTCTCGATCTGAAAATCGACCTTTTCCTTATACCAATCAGCAAATCGCTTGTCGTATTGTACCTCCTTTGCGTTAACCTCTTCCCCGGTCTCCGCCACAATGCCAGCATAGCCCTCACCCATTGGGAAGGTGAGTTCATTGACTTCCGTGTGGGAAAGGAGCCTATTGGCCCAGATAAGGGATTTGACAAACTCAGCCCCCTGGTCATCCTTTATGATGGTATAGAGACTAATCGCATGGGCCATCAGAAAGTCACGTATCTCTATGACCCTTTCTAATAAGGTATTGAGGTCCTCCGACACATCGAGCTTTATCTTAAGTTCCGTTAATCTGTTTTCCTGAAGCCTGAAGTTGGTGAATTCACTTTTGAGCTGGTCCAGCTCCCTTTGCAGGGATAAGATCTTTTCCCGTTGGCCCTCTTTTTCGGTAAAGAGGAGATAATTGGCCTGTCTCAGCCTATCCCTGCCTTCCTTCAGCCTATCGATGAGCTGCTTGTTTTCGTTCTTCGTCCTGCGCTGCTCCACCGCACGCTTCACGGAATACTCCACTAAATTTCGGTTGAGGGGTTTCTTCAGGTAGTCGAAGGCTCCCCCCTTCAAGGCTTCAATGGCATTATCCTCGGTGGAGTAACCGGTTATCACGATGCAGGGAATATCTGGGTCGACCCTTGAAACCCTCTTGATTACTTCGTGGCCATCTATCTCCGGCATTACCAGATCCACGACAATAGCATCAAAGACATGGGTCTGGACCAACTGCAAGGCAGATTTGCCATCGTTGGCAACATGGACTTCAAAATCTTTATTAAGCATCTTGTTCAATATTCGGGTAATGGTTTCCTCGTCATCGATGACTAAGACTTTGCTTTTGGGGTCCATGATTTTCCTCTTTGATTATGATATCCCCTTCTTATACACCATTTTTGAAAAAATTTCAAATGATTCATGTGAGAAATCTGATGAAAGATCCATTCTGCATTGGATTCCATCCCAGCCTTTGAGTATCTCTCTCTCTTCGTCACAGAGGTTCCGCGTAGGATGCAACGAGATGGTAGTGAAAACGTGTGGCCGCATCCACAAGAAACCGAGGCCTTCACGAGCGCGCTCCTGTTTTATGAATGATCTTTTCCAATTCAGCTTTGAATGCCTTAACACTTTCTCTCTTCTTTGACACGAGAAACCCGGAGCTCAATGTCAAGGTATCTTTCCTCCAAATGATCTTCACGATAAGATTCCCCATTGCCCATCTACCCGCATGTTTGGTCCCCAATTGTATCTGAATAATATCACTGAATGGGATATGTATCGGCCTAGATGTGAGATAGCGCAAAAAGTAAAATCCAGTGCCATCAAACCAGTACTTACCATTGCCCCGTGCAAAAAGCTTATCCTTGAGATACCGTTTCCACACCTTTCTCCCAACGATTTCAGTACCGAGATATAAACCGGTATTTTTCCCCCACATAGTCGAATTCCTCAGTGCAAGAATTTATCCCTTGACCATTCTTTCCATCGTTCACCTCTCATTCGTTCCATGGGGCATCGCAATCGCGTCGATTGCTATTTGCAAGCGCTATTTCCAAAGACCCCCTCAGCTTCAATATTTTGTTAGGTAACGCGGAAACGCAATTACTGTGTTAAATGCTCGATCAATATTTTTACCCCGATTCCGATCAAGATCAGGCCACCCAGGATTTCGATCTTCTTTTCGAAAAAGTGTCCAACTCTATTTCCGACAAAAACTCCCAGTAACGTTAGCAGAAATGTTACGGTCCCAATTACTATTGCAGGGACCGCAATGGCGATCTTCAAAAATGAAAGGCTCATTCCAACTGCCAAAGCATCAATACTGGTTGCGATCGATAATATCAGTAAAACAAAAATATTTAACGGGTTTATTTGCCTCTCGATAGAATCCACCTTGCATGATTCGTAGATCATCTTAAAACCAATCCCGTTTAAGAGCCCAAAAGCGATCCAATGGTCAAAACCTGAAATAAATTCCCTTAGGGTAAGCCCTGCTAACCACCCTATGAGCGGCATAAAAGCCTGAAATGATCCAAAACAGGTCGCAATCGTCAGGGCGTTCCTGATTCGGAGGTGTTTAATCGTCACTCCGCTTGCGATAGATACGGCAAAGGCATCCATTGCAAGTCCAATTGCTATGAAAACAATTACAAATGCATCCATCAATACCCCTCTCTTATGGAGACCTTCTCATTCGTCCCACGGGGCCTCGACAGACAAGAACGGAGCTAACAACCGCGGGGTTTTTCTCAAGCCGACCGAGCGGGCGAACTTGCATCTGGCCAATTCAATGTAAGTATGATCAATTCTCTAGATTTAGCAAGGAAAATATTGCCATCAATTCAGTTGCAATCAGGGTACCTTTAAGGGTAGAATAAGACCCAATTGAGAGGCATATTGCGGAGAAACTATCGGGAGGTTACTGATGGAAGCAGTCTGTTATACGCTGGAAGGGGCATTGGAGAAAGCCATCGAACAGGAACAGAAGAGTTTTGAAATCTACCAGCAGGCCCTGAAGATCGTGAAGAACCCATCAGCGAGAAAGCTCCTCAAGGAGTTGGCGGAGGAGGAATTGGAGCATAAGCATGCCTTGGAAAGGGCCTTGACCGGGGGGGCGGTTGTTCTCCATGGAGAGGAGGAAAGGGCTGGGACCACCATGAACCTGACTTTGCTCATTCAGGAGAGACCCCTGGATGAGAACGCATCTCCCCAGGACGCCCTGGCCTTCGCAATGCATGATGAAAAACGCTCAGTCGATTTCTACCAACAGATGGCAACCCAGTGCAGTGGTGCTCCCATGGAGGAGATCTTCTCCAGATTCCACAAGGAAGAGACGAACCATCTCGCCAGGCTTGAAGATACCTACGAAAAGCTCTTCTTGAGCCAAATGTAGGAACAATCCATTACTCGTTCCCTTCTCCTCTCGAACGGATTCATGCCAAAAGCTGCTATCGTGGTCCAAGGGATGGAGGAACACCGTCGACCTTGAGAACTTCACTGATTCTCCCCGAGGCTCCAATAACGCCCAAAACCTCTGCGTGGATTAGGCACTTGCCTCTCTCCCCTTTCTCACAAATCTCTTCTCTCTCGAAAAAGGAGGGGAAAGATGGATAAGGTCCATTCTTCGAACCACCGAAATAGTGCAATAGGCCATCTTCTGTTTTGATCTTTTCCATGACAATGCTCTATCAGGTTTGAAAGGAGGGGATGGAGAATGAAATCCTTTAGGAAGGAGTTATGGTTCGATACCAATTCAAGAAGGGATTATATCAATATTACCCCTCAGGTTGAGGATTGTGTCAGAAGAAGTGAAATTAGAGAGGGGCTATGCCTGGTAAACGCCATGCACATTACCGCCTCAGTATACATTAACGATGCAGAATCCGGCTTACTGGAGGACTATGATGAATGGTTGGAAAAACTCGCCCCTCATGAACCGATTTCCCAATACCGGCATAATAGGACCGGTGAGGATAACGGGGATGCTCATCTGAAACGGCAGGTCATGGGCCGCGAAGTGGTTGTCGCCGTTACAGATGGGAAGTTAGATTTTGGTCCCTGGGAACAGATTTTCTACGGTGAATTCGATGGCCGCAGGCGAAAACGGGTTTTAGTGAAGATCATTGGGGAGTGAAAACGAAAGATGAATTCTGCGGCGAGAATCGATAGAGAGTCGAGTGGGCAGGGAGAACCTTTCCCCCCAGCCCACTGCCCTGAGGAAAATAGCCATGCTCAAAAGGTTTTCTTCCTTCGCCACTGCTTCGGGCGTTCACTTGGGAAGTTGAGCCCGCTGGCATCGACCCCCAAATCGACAAACAGCTTGGCCAGCACTATGGCGCAGCTATACCCCTCCAGTACGGGTACCTCCCAACCCATTTCATTCAGGCGCTTTTGGAGAAACGTTTGGAGCCAAAAAGCGTCGGAGCATCCGAAGGTGATTACCTCCGCGCCGTCCTCCTCTATCGCAGCGACAGCCTCCGTAACAGCGCGTTCCACGGCCTCAGATGGTTCTCCTCGCAGGGCCTTCTCTCGCTCCTCATCAATGGTGCTCCCATTCTCATATCCGGGCCTGGCGTGGTAGTAGTTGATGTTCCTGATGGATGCGCACCGGTCGACAAAGCGGTGGCGGACCACAAGGTCGTAATAGAACATGTTATGCACCTCGGTAAAATCGATGATACTGAACTTGTTGCCTAACATGGAGGCAATGTGCATCTGGGAAAAGGCACAGGACGTGACGGGAATGCCATATTTTCGAGCGATCTCCCTGGACTCCAAAAAACCCGGTTCTCCACCGCCAAGCAACACGATGGCGTTGTACTTGCCGCTTTCACAGGCCTCACGGACAATCGGTAAACGGGCTGCTGCTACGGAGCAAAACTCCTCACGGGTCTCAACCGCCCAATCACCGTAGGGGGCAGTTGGACCTCCGTGAAAATCCCATTCAACATCCTCCAACAAATGCCTAATGTTGATGTAGTTCATCCTTAGACGTTGCTCTTTTGCGAGGGCAGCAGTATGATACTTGTCCGCATACCTGCTGCCAGTAGACAACTGAAAAGGTTGTATGAACAAAAACCTGTATTTCTTTTTTTCTTCCGCCATGACTTATCTCCTCCTTGTTGATGTCTTATGGGCAATAAGAACTCACCCTTTGGGTGGGGAACATAGGCCGATTTATACGCATAAGTCAACCTTTCGAATGCCCGGCATAGAATAAGGAATGCGGGGCATCTCTGAAAAAGGCTGGCGTTGATAATTGATTTTAAGATGGATTCTTGCATGGGAGGATGATCAGAAGGTGTTGATTTAGCAGGAAAATAGCCCCACCTCGCAGAAGCATTTTCATACCTCCAGGATGCCCAACAGGGCATGACAGTTGCGTTAGAAATCTTGGATCTTTTGAAATGCGGAACATTTCAAGGGCTAGTAACCTTCATTTTCTGACTCGTCATCAGAAACCTCCTTATCCTGCCTTATTTTCGGATAAAGCCACATCCTCAGGAGATCCCCGCATGAAACATCGTATTGTAGAGTTTTCAATTAAGATATCAGCGGCCTTGCTACTGCTCAGTATGGCAGGTTTGTGGGGGGTTCAGGCCTCTGGGAAAGCATGGTCGGCAATTCAAAAAGAGATCTGGGAAATGGAAAAAGCGTATTGGAATTTTTGGAGGCAAAGAGGCCTAGACGGATCAATGGCACTGCACCCAAAGACTATGAATGGAAAACAATTGGCGGCATGAGCGCTCGGATCGATTGACTGCAGAGTAGAGAGACAATCAAATCATTCTAAAGCCAGATTCCGCAATGTACGTACTAGCTGAATTCCGCTATCAGCTTTCGTAGCTGAATCCTTTTCTTCCCGTTCCAAACAATCAAAACCACTCGAGCTTTGGATCGTCGTCAAAATTCGAGAAGTCCTTTCGGTCGGCGGGTATTCGTGAATATTGGCCACTTCTCCTCAGGGTTATCTCTGTAACCTTCACTGGAGTATTTTGCCCGAATCCTTCAGATCGTACCCAGGCAGGGCCTTTGCTTCCTTCAAAAACCTCCTCGAATTGAGGAGGTTGAAGAATATCCGTACGGGCTCCATGGAGAGGTTTCCCTGGGGAACGAGCAGGTCGTAACGTTCGATGGTGACGGGGAAGAATTGGAGTCCCAAGAATTCGGCAACAGGCTGAATCCCCAGTCCCACATCGGCCTCCCCCTTGAAAATGGCCAAACCCACCTCCAGGTGTTTATAAACCTCATTCGCATAGCCACTCACCTTTTTCGGGTCGACCCCCCCTTGAGTTAGCAGGTGATCAAGAAGAATCCTCGTCCCTGACCCCCTCTCCCTGTTGATCAAGCGTATTCCCGGCTGAAGGAGATCTGCCACACCCCGAAAACCGGGGACTCCTTTCTGCCGTAACATCCACCCCTGGTTTCGATAGGCTAGATTAAATACGAAAAACCGCTCTTTGGGCCTCAGATTCCCCAGGTACGGCAGATTATATTGGCCGCTTTGGGGATGGTAAAGATGGACCCCTGCCAGGTGGGCCTTCCCCTCTCGAATGGCCCTGATACCCGCCAGACTCCCAGTTGTGGCATAATAGGTCAGGAGTTCAGGGCATTCTGCATGGAGAATCTTTGCGATCACTCGGCTCAACAAGAGGTCGTCGCTCCCTGCAATGAAGAGAGCATTTTTGACCTCCGGTTCAGATAGACCAGGGGCCGACTCCCCGCCCCCAAGGGAATGAAATTCGATCCACTCCCGGAGTTGAGATCGAGAAAAGGTCCATTTACCGGTAATCCGCGCACCCGGAATCCTTCCCTCTTTCACCAGTCGATAGATCACTTTCTCGTTAAGGTTCAGGTATTGAGCCGCTTCCTTTGCCGTCAACATCTCTTTTTCCATGGAATTCCCCCGGTGACTCCGTCAGAGGAGATAGACAGAGCTGGCTTTGAAGGTGACGTATATACGGGAACTCACTTTCAATTCCAGCCTGCGAAAGGAGTGTCCCGTGATTTGGACCCTGAAGGTCTCTCCCGCATTGATTACCAATTCTACCCTCCCCTCCTGTTCAACCACCTGGGCAATGGTCCCCTCGTACCGATTCCTGGCGCTGGAGGCGAAGGGTTCCTTGGAGACGATGATATCCTCTGGATTGACGGAGATGTGATTGGAGGATAAGGACGAAAATTCCTGGGGAATCCAAATCCGAATCTTGCCCGTATCGAAGTAGGGACCTTCCGGGGAGGCCTTTATGGCGCCATTGAACAGATTATGCATGGTGGAGGGAACCAGCCGCCCTTCAAAGACGGGAAAGACATGATGTGCGAATCGATATGCCTGGGAAAGATCATGTGTCGTGAGGACAATCGTTGTTCCACGATCCCGATTGATGGCCCGAATAATCTCCTCAAGCTGATTGATATGCCTCACATCCACGTTTGCCGCGGGCTCATCGAGGAACAGGATCTGCGGATCGATGGCCAAGGCCCTGGCAATGGCGACCAGCTGGATCTCACCTCCCGAAAGCTCCCTTGACCTCCTTTCCGCCATGCCCCCCAAACCTACCTGCTGGAGGGCACCTTCGATGATGGCCGCCCAATTTCTCCTGGGAATCCCCCGAGCCCTCAGGCCGTAGGCGATATTCCCCTCCACCGTGGTATTAAAGAGATAAGGGGTTTGAAGGGTCATAGCCATGGATCTCTGTATCTCCAGCCGACTGATCTCATCGCGCTGGATGGGTTTCCCCTCGAAGAAGAGTTGTCCTGTGGTTGGCCGTAGGAGGAGATTCATGATGCAGACAAGCGTTGTCTTTCCGGAGCCATTGGGTCCGACCACACCGTAAATCTTTCCCCTTTGGATGGAGAGATGGGGCATATCCAAGACCATCCTTCCATGATAGTAGTGGGTTACATTCCGCAGTTCCAGTTGAGGTATTTCACCAGTCTCCTTCATCATTGGCGGCCCTTCACTTGTAGAAAGTGGAAGAAGATGTTGATGGAAAAGACTACCAAGAGGAGGAAAAACCCGAGGGCCAGGCCGAACCCGAACTCCCCCTTACTCGTTTCCAGGGCGATGGCAGTTGTCATGGTCCGCGTGTAGAACCGTATATTCCCTCCCAGCATCATGGCCGATCCGACTTCGGAAACGGCCCGGCCAAAGCCCGCAATGATAGCAGCCAAGAGGGAAAACCGTGCCTCCATCATAATGGTCCAGGCCATCAGGACCTTTCCCGCCCCCAGGGTCTGGGCCGTGAGAATCGCACGTGGATCCACAGCCTGGACCGCCGACACGGTTAAATTGGCAATGATGGGAAGGGAGAGGATGAACTCCCCGACAATCACGGCACCAGGGGTAAAAAGCAGATCTAGAAAACCCAAGGGGGCCCGGCGGGATAAAAAGCCATAGGCGAGGAGGCCTATAACAACCGTGGGGAGGGCCATGAGGGTGTTCATGAGGGTCAGTAATCCCGATTTTCCCCGGAACCGCTTGGTACCAACGAGAAACCCGATGGGCACCCCGCACAGAGCTGCCATCAAGGTAGCGGTCAGGGCAAAAAACAGGGACCTCCCTACGATTCCATAGATCTCCCCCTCAAAGGAGAAGATGAGGTTTATGGAATCCCCAAGGGCCTCAANNGTAACAGAAAAGGGAACAAGAGTCAACTGTGATATAAAATAATAACTTAAAATAACTAATCTAAACTTTTTTCGTTGAAATCAGGTCCGTTCCGTGTTACAGTTTTCGGGCCTTGGGGTAGATCACCGTATCGGTTTAACCACTTCATCAGGAAGGAGGTACATCCCATGAAGAAATCCATCGTTCTCCTCCTCATGTTCAGCGTTGTTCTGGGGTTGTCATCAACGGGTTCACCCGCGGAACGGTTGAAGGTCTCAAGTACTACCAGTACCGATAACACTGGGCTCTTCCAGGCGCTCAATCCTCCCTTCGAAGAGAAATTCGGCTGCCGAGTGGACGTGGTTGCGGTGGGGACGGGAAAGGCGCTCAAGATCGGAGAAATGGGAGATAGCGATCTGGTCTTCGTTCACAGCAGGCCCGCAGAAGATGCATTCGTGGCCGCTGGCTACGGGGTAAACCGAAGGGACGTCATGTACAACGACTTCATCATCCTGGGGCCGGCGAATGACCCCGCCGGCATCCGCGGAACCAAAGATGCCAAAAAAGCCTTGGCCGCCATTGCGAAGGCCGAGGCGCCATTTATCTCGCGGGGGGATGATTCTGGGACTCACAAAAAGGAGAAATCCCTCTGGGAGAAAGCTGCTACCACCCCTAAAGGCCGATGGTATTCGGAAGCGGGACAGGGCATGGGTGCCGTCATCCAGATTGCCAATGAGAAGCTGGCCTACACCCTGGCAGACCGAGGAACCTACGCGGCTTACAAGCAGAAGGTTTCCCTGGAAGTTCTCTGTGAGCGAGACCCCGATCTCTTCAACCCGTATGGGATCATTGCGGTCAACCCGGCCAGGCATCCCCACGTCAACTACGTCTTGGCCATGGCCTATATCGGCTGGGTGACTTCTCCCGAGGGGCAGAAAATCATACGGGAGTTCGGAAAGGAAAAGTTCGAACAGCCGCTCTTCATCCCGGTGGCCATTCCCTGATCGGGCTGCTCCCTAAAGGGCCTGTGTCCCAAATCCCTGAAGCAGAGGGACCGAAGTGTTTCCCCCTGCGAGCTCAGGAACCTCCACCGATTTGTCATTTGGCATGCTCCATTTCCCCTCGCCTCATCTTGAATCCCTTTTGAATAACCCTTTTCGTCTTTTCGGGAAGGCGGAAATGGTGGATCTCAGATAGGTGAACCCATTGGACCTCCAAGGCATCGCTCGATGGTTTTTCCTCCCCTGAAAGATATTCGCAGAGGAAATCCACGAGAACGTAATGGTATTGGACCTTTCCCTCGGGATCCCGGAAGATTCGGTCCAGAACTTCAACCACCTCTCCAACCCGTACCGCCAGGTTCACCTCCTCACAAACCTCCCTTACAACGGCTTCCTCCAGTGTCTCTCCCAGCTTTAGCGCTCCGCCTGGGATGCTCCATTTCCCGTAGCCCGGCTCCTTTCCCCTTCTGGCCAGCAGGACCTCTTCTCCCCTTATGATGATAGCCCCGACCCCGATGATGGGATGATTCGGGTATTCCCGCTTCACACCATTTCACCAGTGAGAATTACCCTTAAGGCCTCACATTCTTGAACACTTCGTTCTGATTGTTCCGGAGACCTTACCATAAAAATGAAGACCTGCCAATCATAAATAAACCAGTTTCCTGAGTCTCTAGGGAACACCGCTCTCCATGAGCGCAATTTGTTTGAGAAGGATCACGTCGAAACAGGCCGTTGCCCTGGTTCTCTGGAGAGAACATTAAAGAATTTTGGCTAACCATTCTTAGTGAAGCGAAACGGCCGCAAATCCAATGTCTGAGCCTAAAAGGCGAGTTTTGGATTTGCAGTGAAGCGAACTGTAGAATGGTCCACAATTCTTTTCAGTGAGCGAAAGGGAATGTGGGCAACAGACCACGAGCAACCGAAGGGACAACGGTGTTCGCTTATGAGAAATATAATATAGATCGCTTCAAAGCGGGCAAGGTGCGGAAGTTGATAAAACCGATCCCGAGAAACAGGATATAGAATGGACTTTTGAAGCCATTCCGTCTTGTTCAGATTGCCCTCGAGCGCACATCTTATTGTCTATCACACACGTTGCCCACTCCACCATTCTGGAATTTCGTTGCGGACAGAGCAGCCCTATCTTCCTCGGTCCTGAAATTTCAAATCACCGAACTTCTTAACGTAGGGGATTAGTCCCCCTTCATCAAGAATTTGAATCATAACAGACGGAAGTTTGTTAAAGGTTCGTCTATCCCCAGTGGAGAGGTTGTGGAGGGTGCCAGATGCTAAGTCAACCTCAAGCTCATCCCCATCGCTGATATTCTCAGTATCAGCTATTAATACAGGAAGGCCAATATTAATAGCATTGCGGAAGAAGATGCGGCCGACTGACTTGGCAATAACCGCACTGACGCCATTCATTTTTATAACTCTGGGAGCTTGCTCCCTGCTGGATCCCAACCCGAAGTTTTTTCCAGCGATGACAAAATCTCCCCGCCGAACTCGGGCAGCAAAATTGGGGTCGGCATCCTCAAATGCATGTTTTGCGAGTTCGGGCAGGTTGCTTCTCAGGTGCGTGTATCTCCCCGGCGCAATGAGATCAGTAGATATGTCATCCCCAAATCTAATTGCCTTACCTTTTAACGTAGTCTTTGGCATGATAGCACCTCTCTCTCTTTCCGTGGCTTCGCCCGCTCAGGATAAGAACTTTTCAGGGCTGGTAATCTCTCCCGCGATCGCCGAAGCTGCTGCTGTAGCGGGGCTAGAGAGATAGACAAAGGATTCGGGATTTCCCATACGCCCTTTGAAATTGCGGTTGGTGGTTGACAGACACACTTCACCTTCCGC
>JABAOH010012317.1_pt4 | contig 19407 bp, 27 predicted proteins | sample 7062181 | NCBI WGS metagenome assembly JABAOH01 (sample SAMN14538630, study PRJNA623070) | marine sediment metagenome | biome: marine biome [ENVO:00000428]; feature: marine pelagic biome [ENVO:01000023]; material: deep marine sediment [ENVO:00002113]; isolation source: pool of 5 deep marine... | reverse complement strand
GGGTTCGGTCATCTCTTCTCGGTGGCACGTCGGACTCTAACAGCATGCGGATTACGTTCACGTAGTCCTGTTCGTATTGCAGAGTGAACGCAACTACGTCAAAATCTTTGAGGGGTCGTTTGGATTCGAGGCTTCGAAGAGGCTCTCTTCGAGTGGGGATAAAAAGTCTTTCACAAACTACGTCCTCTCGTGCGTTCAGCAAAGCGTACAGCAACCTGACGGTCATCCCGGTCATGCCAGTGCGATAGACATTGGGATAGCAGAGCGCGACCGTGAGATCTGCCCTTCTCCAGTCCTTTTTGATGACATTGAGTTCGGGCACGAAAGGCATCTGGGTCACAACTGAGAATGTGTGTTGATCACCATTAAACGTTATCTGAAACAATCCAAATCTAGCTACGCGTTAGTCATATGCGAGCGCGTAGCGAAGTTTAGGTCCTAGAAGCCCTTCTAGATCCCTTGTCATATCCTTCTCCGTTGTCTTCTTGGTTGACCTTCCCTCTTCTTCGTCAAAAGTTTTCATCTTCCCGGCTTGGAGACTACATAAACCAGTCGCCTTGAATCTGCTCTTCAGCAGGATTATCTGTGCGCGCTCTATTAGGTTCATCTTTTGCCCAATTGATGCAGATATTGCCTTTCCCCGAAAAGCAGAGAACGTGTGCGCGCGGGGAAAGTGGAGGCGAAAGGCGGTAAAGAGGCCGCCTCTGCATCATTTTTAGGCATCACCTATTGTGCGCGCTTGTCGGTACATGACGATGAAGCAGCTGTCACACACGTAGAAGTTTCCTTCCACTTTATCTTGTTCCGCTTGGTCTATGCAGTCTCCGCATTCTGGACAAGTAAACTTGCTCATTCTTACCCCTCAGATTCTTTGAGTTCAACTATGGCTTGTACGATTGCGCGAGAAAGCTAAGCATGACGTACGTCATATTTAAGTCTTTTCTTCAAATACGTTCACATAAACCGCATTGAATGCAAGATTTGGTGTTTACCAATTGACGTAGAAAGCCCGGTCTTGAATGTCACACCGAAATGACGTTCACTTCAACATTTCTACCTTGGCAGAAACTTCTGAAGGGGGTTCTCCGCAAGAACTCTCTTGAGCTGAGGGTAGCTCAAGCCGGTTACAAAGTCTCCGTATATTTCACATCGTTCCTTAATCTCAATTTTTTCAGGATTTCGAACGACAACTTCAACCTCGTTGCCAGAAGAGAGAATCAGATGGATGTGGAACGATGCTTCTTTTCTACCTCGCTTTGTAACGGAAAGCCACTCGGTCTTGACTATTTTGAAGCTGCTTTTCTGAAGTTCATCGAGAACGGCTTTTGGGGCTGAGGAAAACGTGACTATGTCTATGTCGCTGTTTTTGCGGGCTGTTCCCCTCCAGACACTTCCTATTAGTTTTGGGTGAAACTTTTTAAGGAGCTCCATTATTTGAAGGGCTTCTTTTCGCATTTGAAGCAGCCGTTCCTGTCTAGACTGTCCCTCCCTCTCTTCAGCGATATTGTTCAGCTCTTTTGCAACCTCACGGTTGCTGGGGAGAACCCGAACTCCTAGCGTTTTGACTGCCCTCTTTTTTGCCTGTTTGTACTCTTTTTCCTGTGACGTGTAGAGCAGAATTGCGGCTTCCCGAGCGACTCGCTTCTTCAGATCCGATGAGTGGCTGGCGCTCAAGATTCTTTCAATCCGAGTATTTTAGCAAAGGCAGAATATTGTTACGCGGCGATGGTCGGTTGAAAGGTGAGCTTGGATTTTCGGATGCCTACATGGCGCAGAGGAGCTATTTTCTTCGCTTCATTGTAGATGTCAGATGCAATTTTCTGCAGAACCACCTCTTGGACAAACTGGTCAAAAGTAAGGGCGCTCGCCTTTTCTTGAACAATTTTCCTCATGACGTCGCGTATCGCCTTTTCCTGTGAGGTTTTGATACGGACGAGCGTGAACGCACAAACCCCCAGCCTCAGTCGGTAATCGTCCTTCGTAGTGACACTGAGAATGGCGTCAACTCGCGTGGTTCTTCTTCGAACGAGGCTCCTCAAATAGTCACGGGAGTATTCGTGTCCCTTAAAGATCGTTCGGGCGGTCTTACCTTCCACATCGGTGACTTGAAAAAACATTTTCAGATACTGATGCGCAAAATCATTGGTGAGGTCGTAAAGCGTGGCGTCCACGGTCCTTCCCACCAGTTTCTCCAAATCGGCGGACGGCACGGCTCCCAGCTCAACTCCTCCGAAGTAGGCGGGAGAAACTATCACGTACCAGTCTTTGCCACGCCACTTATCCCTTACACGTTTCCTCTTCTTTGATGACACGACGATCCTCCATTGCAACTGAAAGTCTACGTGGTGATATTAAAAGTTTTAGCGTGGCTCCATCTTTTCTATTCCGCCCATGAACGGTCTCAAAACCTTGGGGATTACGACAGAACCATCCTTTTGTTGAAACTGCTCCAAGATAACCATCATTGTTCGACTGGTTGCAAGGGCCGTGTTGTTCAGGGTGTATACAAAACCAGCCGGAGCTTGCCCCTCTTTTTCTCTGAATCTTATGTTCAACCTCCTCGCTTGGTAATCCGTGCAGTTAGAATTGGAACCAACCTCCCTGTACTCTCCGTCAGACATCCAAACTTCTATGTCAAACTTCTTCGCCGCTATCATCCCAATGTCTCCAGTACAGACGTTAACAACCCTAAAGTGCAGTCCCAAGCTCTTGTAAAGGTTCTCAGCGTTCCTTTGTAACTCCTCATGAAACTTCCACGAGTCTTCTGGCAGACAGAAGATGAACTGTTCAACCTTGTTGAACTGATGCATCCTGAACAACCCCTTGGTGTATTTGCCGTGTGCACCGACTTCCTTTCTGAAACATGGACTGACTCCAACNNCTGGTCGCTATTAGGTAGAGGTCTTCTTTCTCTATTTTGTATAGCTGATCTTCAAAGGATTCTAGATCAGTGACTCCCAGGTAGGGTTTCTTGCGCATCATGAAAGGTGGCTCTATCAGCAGATACCCACTTTTCATCATGAAGTCTATCGTGTAGTTTAGGATCGCATAGTCAAGCAGAGCCATCTCTCCTTTCAGGTAGTAGAAGCCATGACCAGCAACCTTAGCGGCCCTCTCAGCGTCTATCAAACCTAAGTTCAGAGCGATTTCCAGATGATTTTTCGGTTCAAAATCAAATTTTGAAGGTTCACCCCAGGTTTTCACAACAACATTTTCACTTTCATCCCTGCCGACGGGAACCGACTCGTGTAGAATGTTGGGAAGCCCCAGCAAAATACGATTTGCTCTTTCCTTGTACTTCTTAACCTGCTTCTCTAACCTCTCAATTCTTTCGGGTATCTTTCGTGCTTGTTCAAGTTTTTTGCTGACGTCCTTTTCCTTCTTCTTTAGGCCTGCAATTTCGGCGGTTATCATCTTTCTTCTGTGCCTGAGTTTGTTTACCTCTGTTAACAGTTGCCTCCATTTTTTGTCGTATTCGATCAAGTCATCGAGCATCTTGAGCTTTTCAACGGCTCCTCTCTTCTCTAGATTAACCCTCACCACTTCAGGATGTTCTCGGATCAATTTTATGTCCAACATACTAAAGCGTCAGCCTCATTTCAACTGCAAACGTGCATACTATTCAATGCCGTTAGGTTTAACATGAAGTCGAATTCTAGTGTTGAGTTTTTAGCTTTATTATCCAATTTTAAGCCCTTGGCGAGGTTATTTAGAGGATTACGAAATAATAAGTTTTAGTCTCAATTTTTAGTCTCTTACACAATATACATGCATGCATGCAAACTCACAACAACTATTCATAGGACAGGTGAAAGGTTTGAGTGTAGAGGAAAGAAGACCTCCTTTAACTACATTTTTCTTATGGATTGTTGAAGTTCTGACTCTTGCTCTAACAGGCTAAGCTATAGAGGCACATCCTTCAAATGTGTTAGAGAAAATCTCTTGAATTCTCCTTCTCCAATGCTAACAATGAAACTTTGAACGTCTTCAATAAGGTCTTTCCACTCAGCTCTCAGCTGATTAATGCGTTTATGATATTCTGTGTAGTTTTTGTAAAAGGAAATACTTACTCCAGTCATACCCATGCCTTCTCCGCTAGATGCAAATACTGTGTTGGGAAACTTTTTAGTAAATTTTCTTGCATTCTCATCTGTTTCTGGAGAAAGAATTCTAGGTCTAATTCTGACAAAGTTTATAGCTAATATTTCAAAGCCCATCTTTCTAAAATCAGGAATAATCGTATAGTCCTGAATCAGTCCGTCCTGTTCAAGTTTGTGACGAGTTCTGGTAATTGTTGGCTGTGACACTCCTAGAATCTTTGCTAATTCCCTGTCACTTCTCTTGGAATCCTTCAACAATTCCAAAAGAAGCTTCGTCATTATCTTCTTCATTCATAACAACCTCTCAAATGGCTTGTCGTCAATTCAAATCAATCCTAAATAATTCTTTTGGTTCTGCCATAACTGTTTTCCGCAGTTGGGACAGAATTTTGCTTCTTCTATTACTCCTCTTTCACATTGTGGACAAATTCTAGCGCGCGCGCTTAGCTTGGCTGAAGTTAGAATATGGATTGCTGGAAGCGCCTTCCACCCTCTTTACGACCGAGAAAGCCTTTTCCGCAGTCGAGACGCAACACAAGAGATCGTCAAGCGTCGCTATAAGGGTTTGAAGCCTCAGTTCACATTGGATCTGCGTTAATACCTCAGAGCCCCTTCGCGTTGTCTTAATGAACAAACCGTGAGGAACCTTTACGTTGTCCGGCGAAACAGCCTGAGCAACTGCTTCCGCCTCCCTTTCGTTTTCGTAAGAAATCCTCACCTCAGCCTCCAAGCCGCTTCTCCTCCAACCGTTTCCTAACAAGATCGTCCACAAGTTTTACAAAGAGCTCAATGTTTTTGACTGGAACTTGGGCTCCAGCAGCAACGTCGTGTCCTCCTCCCTTGCCCGAATGTTTTTCTGCAGCAATCGCCAGGATCTCTCCAAGGTTGAGCCCTCTGGCCGTCAAGGCGTCTAGCGTCCTTGCTGAGACCTTAATCAAACTTCCCCCAGAGACGGTGGAGTATGCAATGATGGGTTTTTCATGTTTCGGGAGGTTGGTGGAGAGGATGGAAGAAACCGTTCCTATCAAGTTTTCATGGATGAAATTTTCGCCCCGCACCACGTAGATGCTGTCTAACTCCTGTATGCGGCTGGGTTTCTCGTTTAGCCAGTTCAGGGATTTGGTGATGGTTTGCCGATACTCATTCAGCGTGGCGTTAGCTTGGTCAATAGCGGTTGCTCTGTCCCCCATGCAGACGGCTACGCCCAGACTCGGCTTCTCCATTCGCCCTGTGGCGTTAAGCAGAACGGCGAACTCTCGGGCGTCCCTGAGTGGAGTCCAGGGTTCTTCTTGGGTTAGGGTATAAACGTTTCCAATCAAGCTTAGAGCGATGTCGCTTGGTAGTCCCTTGGATGCTAGGTGGTCCGCGAGTGCGGAAAACAACCTCTTTTTCTCCTCCTCTGAAAGGTCTCTTAACGCTAGCCACTTGTCCTTGCTCTTTGGCGTGATTCCCACGCGTTGGACTAGGAAGGCGTAGCTCGCGTCTTCTTCCCCGCTTATTCCAGGGACAAAGGGGTTTGTGGTGTAGGCTAACGCCTTGTGGATGGGGCGTGTCTCCCTTCCGAAAAAGAGAAGATCGGTTTCGAGCTTGAGAAGGCCGGAGTTTACAGCGTCCTCCACGATTGTTTCGTTAACGCCCCCCAACCTCCGCTGCTCGTATTTGTCTTGGAGGTCTCCTAGGGCTCCAATCGTGGCGACGCAGGCTAGATCAACGTTTGTTTTATCTAGAGCCTTAGCCACGAGGTACGCCACTCCAGCCCCGCTCAGATCACGGGATCCATCAATTCCGTGGAGGTGAGGATTTACGTGGATGAACGCTGGTGGAGTTTTCCCGCCGGGTTGATGATGATCGAGAATGATTGCACGACGATTAGACAGTCCCTCGCCTAGTAAGTTGAGGTCTCCGCTCCCGAGGTCAGTAAATATGATTAGGGCAGTTTTTTCCGCGGTAGCTATCCCGTCAATCACGTTCTCGTCTAGCCATCTCTCAATTCGAACGCGAAACCTCCCTCCTATTCTGACCAAGCATTTTGCTATGACGCCTGCCGCAGCCAGTCCGTCTGCATCATAGTGGGAAGCCACATGGATAGTTTTCTCTTCTTCAACGTACTCACGAATTAAGTTAGCTGCCTCAGACGCGTTTTTCAAGAGGCTGTTCGTTTGCTCTTTCTTCACAGTCATGGAAACTCCAAAATTAAATGAGGGATGCAGTTTTTGCTTTGTACTTCCAATCTGGTGGCAACGCTCCCTCGCGCTTATAGTACTTTGAGAGTTTGTGAATCCTGGCCTCGATGATCTGGAGGGCCCTCTTGTTGTGGAGGTCCTTCTTGTTCCTTTCAAGGTGAACGTGAAGGCGCGCGGCCTTTTTTAGCAACGTTTCCAAGTCTTCGGGGAGGGAAGGTGCCAACCCCGTGTCCTTCAAAATCTGGGTGACGGTTTTCCCTGTGATGGGTTTGGTCAGGGGGATGCCGTGCTGGTCGCGTAGGATTGTTCCGATCTTGCTGGGGGCGTGGCCCTCTTTTGCAAGCTTGATAACTAGAGCTTCCACTTCCTCAGGCTTGTACTTGCACCAGCCTGGAGGCCTCTTGCTGACAGGCCGAGTAGAGTGCGAGGTTCCCTTGTGTTTCTTTGGCAATTTTCGTCCTCCGAACGACCTGTAAGAGCGAGCGGTTGCTGATATTTAAAATCTTCGTTGAAGGGCTGATGTGTACCAGTTAGCAAATTTTTGCAAGGCCTCAGCCCGATGTGAATGCCTATTTTTCTCCATCAGGATCATCTCCGCAAAGGTTTTGCCGCGACTGGCAGAGGGCTCAAATATAGGGTCGAAGCCAAAGCCGAGTTTCCCCCGTGCTTCAAGAGAGATTTTTCCCCTAGCCCTGCCATGAAAACACCTTGGCGGTTCTTCTGGGTTGCAGAAGGCGACTGCAGAGTGGAAGTTGGCATCTCGCTTTTCCGTGTTTTTCATTAGTTTAAGGATTCCTTTGTTTCCTATTGTTCGATATACGTAGGAGGAGTAGGGTCCTGGAAAGCCGTTCAACGCCTCTATAAAGAGTCCAGTGTCCTCCACGATGACGGGTAGGCTACACTTTTTCGCGGCTTCTGTGGCGGTGGCTTTCGCTATTTTCTCTATGCTGTCATCTTGAATCTCAATAGTTTCCACCCTGAGGAGGGCGGTTGCAACCCTGCGCTCTGCCAGAACTCGTCGGGCTTCATTGAACTTGTGAATGTTGCCCGTGACAAAAAAGGCCACTCTGCCCCATGGAAACCGCCTAGGAGACTTCAATTTATGTTATTCTCCCCTTCTTTTCTTAACTGAGCCATTTAGGATGATGAAGATCCCTCTATTTTATTTTGCCTTAGCTTAAAAGGTTCTGTTGAAACCCCGAAATAACGCAAACGTCAACTCATAGGCTATGAGAACCCAAACTCGCAAACATAGTTTTATAAGGGTTAACCGAGTACATCCTTCAAAAAGTGGGGTGTCATCCTTGGCAAAAGCATTTGTGTTAGTAAACGCAGAAACAGGATCTGAAAAAGAGGTTGTGGAGAAAGTTAGGACTCTGAAGAACGTGAAAGAAGCCTACTTTGTCTTTGGAGTATACGACGTAATAGCTGTTGTTGAGGCCCCAAACGTAGACGAGCTCAGAAACACCGTACACAATGAAATGAGACAGGTGAAAGGAATTCGGTCAACCTGCACCATGGTTGTCATAAAATAAACCTACCTCTCCGGAACATAGTGAAAATGTAAGGCCTCCCTATCGCTTTTTTTCCATGAGGATTGCAATACTTGTTTGCCTCAGAGTATCAATGTATACGCGGGGAGTACGTATGTACGTCGCATGAAAAAAGAGGGTCTACAGATTTTCTCTAGATCTTTCTGATATCTTGCGCTCGTAGATATACTTTGGATTTCGAAATATGTCAATGCGTGAAATAAGTGATATATTAAATCAAACGATACAATAGTCTAATCGGGCGTGAAGGTATGTCAGAAGATCTTGGAAAGATTTTGGAAATCATGAAAAAGCGTGAACTGGACATAGAAATAATGCAGTTGCAGTTGAAACACAATTTGACAAAGAAAAGGGCGGAATCTAAACTCCTGATCATGTACTACAAGGCCTGCAACGCAATATCAAGAGCCAAACTCACGATGTATAGAATTAACGGCTACGACATCAAAGCACCTCAAACGCCAAATCTAGTTGATCAACGGAAGGGTCATCGCCAAGAGAGATTCTGACTTAAGTCATTTGACTAATCACTTTTCCAGAACTTCCACGGCTTCGCACACGTGCATGAATTTCATTGTGCATGTTTTGTCGAAAATTGTTATTGCTACTTCTTTGCCTTTTTCTAAAACGATTTCACATCCTCCCATTTGTAAGCTGGTCTTTTTCTCTATGATCATTTTTCTTTCTGAAATTGGAGGTTTTTCTTCCTCAAGGTTGTTCCTCAAACTCAGCATTTATTTTCTCTCAGAAACATAGCGTCCCCTCCTCTTTATCTCCCCAATCTTATTCAAAACCTCTCTCGCCACGCTGTCCCCAATAGCCCGAGTGTACCCTTCAATAACTGCGTCAAAACACTGTCCTGCATATTTGAAATGGGTGCTCTGAAGCGCCCTTTTCATAAGATGCAGGTCCACGCCTCTGGCCTCCAACTCCATAGATCGCTCGCTCAGCCCGAAGTCCACGAAAACAACTCTGCCCTGCGGAGTGAGAATCATGTTGGAGGTGGTCAGGTCGCTGTGGATGATTCCGTGATTATGGAGTCGGCCAATCAAGTCGCCGATATGACGACACAAGTGTAGCCTTTCTTCAGTGGGAAGATCGTCGAGGACCTGCTTGACTTGCTTCCCCTCAATAAACTCCATGACGATTGTTGTCCCTACCGTGTCAACCATAAAAATCGTTGGAGTTGGAACCCCTGCCTCCTTCGCTCTATGAATATGCTGGGGTTCATGTATGGTTCGGTGAAACCGAATTTCCTTATCCAGCTTAGGAACACGATACTTCTTGGACAACCGCCGCTTCATGATCACCTTGCGGCCATGCCAATCTTCCAGACAAAGGTTGGCTTCTGCGCCCTTCTTTACGAGCACGACTCAACCTCCGGCCCAGGGCACCGCAACCTCGTCCAGCCGCCACTTCAGTTTGACGAAGCTTTTCTCTAAGGGAAGCGTCACGCGGTGCTGAAAAGCGAGAATTCCTGTCCAAGCGATCATGGCTCCGTTGTCTAAGGCGTACTGCTTGGGAACCACGCAGAACCGAACGTTGTGCTCCTCAGCAATGCACTCAAGCATGGACTGCAACCTCTTGTTGGCTGCAACCCCGCCCGTTAACAGAACCTCGGGCTTCTCAGTGTGAGCCAGCGCCCTCTCCGTGACCTCGGTCAGCATGGAGAAAGCGACTTCCTGAAGACTAAAGCACAAGTCTTCGAGGCTGTGCTTTCCCTCACGAAGCAACTGAACAGCCGCTGTGAGAAAACCGCTGAATGATAAATCCATGCCCTTCACCGTGTAAGGAAGAGGGATAAACGTTTGACCGCAACTCGCCAGCTGCTCAACCAGTGCGCCGGGAGGTATTCCCTCCCTCTCGTGCAGTCCAGCCTCCCGAGCGAAAACGTCGAGGCAGTTTCCCACCGCTATGTCTAGGGTCTCGCCGAAAACGCGGTATCGCCCTGCTTCGAAGGCGGACACTATGGTATTTCCCCCTGAAACATAGAGAGTAACCGGATCCACAGCTCTGGCAACAAGCTTTCCTATTTCAATGTGGGCCACACAGTGATTAACTCCCACTAACGGAACCCGAAGATACGAAGCTAGCGCGCGGGCTGCCGTGGCACCAGTGCGAAGACACGGACCCAAGCCGGGACCTTGAGAAAAGGCGACAACGTTTATGTCTTGGGGCTTTACCTCCGCCCTTTGAAAGGCTTCAGCCAAAACCTTTCCAGCCACCTCGACGTGGTGCCTAGCTGCTTCACGAGGATGAATGCCCCCCTTCTGAGGCACGTATGCGCTGATCACGTTGGCAAGAACCTTGCCATCAAAAGATAGGATTCCAACGCTGAAATCGTCGGCTGTGGATTCAATGCCTAAGCAGTAGGAAGCTACTGAACGGCGCTTCGGCAACGTTTTCAACTCCTTTTGCAGTTGGTTCTTGCTAGTTTTAGTGAAATCTAGCATGAGATACGGCTGTGTAGAGTCTCTATGCAACTGCTTAATATAGTTATGACCTGTATTCTCTCTTATTCTTCTCGCCTTTTTGGTTCATGCAAACGTGAAGTTATGATGAATGAAGGAACTATAAACACCAAAATGAAGAAAAACGGAAGTTGCGGCGCGCGCGCATAGCAAAATCTGTCAGAATCTAGCTCATAACGATAATTAGATAATTCCCACGAATGAAATAGAATTCCTCTCTAAGTTTAGGTATGATCCGCAGTTCACTTCTCTCTTTTTCTACGAAAACTTACATTGAGATTAATAAACCTTGACACTCTCTCTTAGGCAGGTTAGAAAAGATGAAAAATGTTATAGATTTCGAAGTTCAAGTTGGATCCAATTTGCTAGTCGATGTTAAACGCATATGGCTCAGCTTTTTCAAGCATGTAAATGTTCAATACGTATATGTTTTTATGTTTGAAAGCACTATAGTTATTGAGAGACGTCTAAGGATCGATGGGGTATGCCGAGGCGCAACGATCTGGAACACAAAGCCCTACAGGTGATTATGAACGTGGGAGATGACGGGGTGCTTCAGTCTGAACTCTGGCGAAAACTGGACGCCAGCAGCAGAGAGGGCTCTAGAATAGCCTTAAAACTGGAAAGCAAGGGCTTGATTCACCGTGAGCGCGAGGTTTTCAAAGGAAGATGGACTTACCGGCTGTATGCCAAGAGAAAACCGGCATCTGTTAACTCCATCATCGATTGTCCCTGTCTGATGTGCTCAAACGATTCTCGATGTGGACCTTGGAGTGCAGTCTCACCCAACGAATGTGAAAAACTAACTGAGTGGCTTTTGAGTCTCACGTGAGAAGTAACTAGCCCACTGGGTGACGGTTAGTTTTGCCAAAGGCGTGGATCAGGGAACGAAAAAAGGAATACTATTACAGGAAAGCGAAAGAAGAAAAATTTCGGTCACGCGCAGCCTACAAGCTTCTCCAAGCGGTGGAAAAGCGTCGGTTCATCAAACCCGGTGACGTGGTTGTGGATCTGGGCGCGGCTCCAGGCGGCTGGATACAAGCATCTCGAAGGATCGTGGGTAGCAGAGGTTTTGTGCTCGGGGTAGACCTCAAACCCATCCATCCGATCGATCAATCCAACGTCCGCACCTTTATCGGCGACGTGACGGATCCTCAAATGGTGGAGCAGATTAGAGAGCTCTTACCTCGCCCAGCTGACGCCGTAATTTCAGATGTCTCGCCAAGCGTTTCAGGAGTATGGGAACTTGACCATGCTCGTCAGATAGACTTCGCTCGACAATCCTTGCGAATTGCCACTTCTGTTCTGAGGCCCAAGGGAAACTTTTTCGTAAAGGTATTTCAGGGTGACATGCTCAATGACTTTGTGAGAGAAGTCAAGCGACATTTTGCCTTTGTCAAGTTGATCAAACCAAAAGCCAGCAGAGCGAGAAGCGCCGAACTTTATGTTCTCGGAATGAGTTTAAGGCAAGTTGGATAAGAAATCTTTAGGTGACCACCCGCGGAAATGAGAAGAGGCATGTGCGGAAGGTTTTTAGGTCGGATATTCCGTACGTCATATAGGTGATAGCATGAGTGGACGTTGGGTTCAAGAATGTGAAAGAATCTTAGATCAACTAAAGAAGCTTGAAGATATTAAAGGGCGAGATCGTTTAGACATGGTGCGGAAGATTAGGTTTACTCTTTACGCACTTCAACGAAGCGTGTCAGGTTGGATCGAGTGGATTGACAATCCAGACATTATGGCAAGTTTTTCTCTTGAAGAGCTGAAAAAAATAAGCAAAAATCTTGCTAAACTAACGCAACCTTACATAGAGTATGACTGTGAAATAACTTCACGCGTTCACAAGGACTTAACAATGAGAGAACCTGAAACACGAAGAGAATCAACGGAAAAAGCAAAGGACAAAACAGAAATTTTCTATGTAAAGTGACAAAGCATCTGCGGTTAATAACTTTTTGACGGTAGCTATATTACTTGCAAAAGTCTGCGTAGTCTCAGAAACAGAGTCTCATCATCTAGGCCCAATGCCTTCAGAGTAACTCTGAATCATCATCAAAGTGAGAATGAGTTGATAGAAACATAAAAAGGTTCCTTTGGCGCCCTTTAAGATGTTTTTGTCTTCTGAACAACTTCGATCTCAATCTCATTTTCTCTTATTACAACCTATAGGAGGAGATGGGCTTAGATGGGTGTTAACAATCTCAACGCTTCAAGTAAGCAGCTTGAGTAGTGAAAAATGCTTTAATGTGATTATGTGTTCACGTTATTGTTGTGTCGGTTCGGTTTGCAGCTTAAACCATCAAGAATCACCGTATGCAAGATGGGTGTTCCATGATCACGAAAATGTTTACGGTTGGGACTTTGTTCACTAACTGTTACGTTGTGGGCTGCACAGAAACCAAAGAGGCCCTCATCATCGATCCCGGATTTGAAACGGACCTTGAAGCTGAAACCGTGCTTAAAGAAATTAACCAACGCAAGTTGCAGGTTAGATACATCATGAACACACATGGTCACCACGATCACACGGCTGGCAACGGAATTATGAAAAGACTGACCGGCGCGCCCATCCTGATTCATGAATATGACGCGCCGATGTTAACAGACTCTTCGAAAAACCTGTCTATGCTGTTCGGGCTTCGCACTGCTTCTCTGCCGCCAGCCGACCGGATGCTTCATGACGGAGATTTCGTTCAAGTGGGTGATGTTGCGCTTAGGGTGCTCCACACGCCGGGACACAGCAGAGGCGGCATATCCCTCTTGGGCGCGGAGGCTGTTTTCACCGGGGACACCCTGTTTGCTGGCTCCATCGGCCGAACAGACCTCTCAGGCTCATCTTACGAAGAAATTATTCTTTCCATCAAAAAGCTGGCAACGTTGCCAGATCACATAAAAGTTTATCCTGGGCATGGCCCAACTTCCACAATAGGAGAGGAAAGAAGACATAACCCTTTCCTGCAAAACCTCTCTACCTCGCCAGATACATTTTGACGCCTGAGAACTTTTGATCTTATATAGAACGAACTCAATCATACATCAAATAAGGCAAGCTTGAAGGGTAAGATCATATGATGCAGATTCCGCTGAATCAGTCAATTAACCCCTTTGATTTGGATCACACTCTGAAATGTGGGCAGTCTTTTCGATGGGAGAAACTGAGCGGTTGGTGGTACGGAGTCGTTGAGGGGAAGGTTGTTAAGGTAAGACAGGTAGGCGATAAGCTGCTGTTTCAAACTTTTCCCGAAACAACAGAAGCCAATTTTGTGGAGGACTACTTCAGACTAGACGACAATTTATCCCACATCCTCTCAAAAATAAACAGAGACGAACACATAGGAAGGGCCATCCAACGCTTTCGCGGGCTGAGAATCACCCGACAAGAGCCTTGGGAATGCCTAATCTCCTACATCTGCGCAACCAACAAAAACATCCCAGCCATCAAAAACATGGTTCTAAACCTCTCCAAACAGTTTGGAAGAAAAAAAATGTTTGAGGGCCGGGATTTCTATGCATTTCCGAAGCCCAGCGACTTGGCTGACGCCGACCTTAAACATGTGAAAGTGTGCAAGCTGGGGTTTAGGGCAGAGAGGGTTTTAGAGACCTCCAGAATCGTGTACAACAAAGAGTTGGATTTGGAATCTCTGAGAAAAATGGATTATAGAAGAGCCAAACGTGAACTTTTATCCTTGCCGGGTGTTGGACAAAAGGTTGCCGACTGCGTCCTCCTTTTCTGCCTAGACAAGCTGGAGGCTTTTCCGGTGGACGTCTGGGTGAAACGCGCCATCCTCGAATATTATTCCAACCATTTTGAAAAATCGTTTGTCAAGAAGATTTCTCGCAGAACCCCGCTCACATCAGGCGAATACGAGACGATCAGCTCGTTTGGAAGAAAATACTTTGGGGAATACGCGGGATACGCACAGGAATATCTCTTCGCTTTATCAAGGAAGCAATAGCGCGCGCTCACGTTTCTCAGCACACAAAAACATAAGAGTATATTACCCGAATAGAAAATTACGTGATTTGCGTTGGGAGAGAAATATTGTCCAAAATGTGGAAAAAAATCGCATGCGAACGAAAATTTTTGCGCGCGCTGCTTATGGAACTGCAGTGATTGTTAAACCCATCAAAAAGGAAGGTTGATGCGCGCGTATCAAGAGTTTTTCCCCTTTACACCGCTTCAACCTTAAGAGTCACCTCATGTATATCACCATTAATCATCTGAAACGCCGCCATGTTTCCATCATTGGAGGACAGAATCAGCCAGACGGCTTCACCCCAAAGCCTCATGTACTTAATGTCAACCACCGAGGGACTGGCGGGTGCTGGATGTGAGTGAAACAAACCCATAAACTGTAGCCCGTCTCGATCCGCTTGTTCGAAGGCGTTAAAAACCGTTTGGGGGTCAGCCTCAAACCTAGTGGGTGACTTCAAAACGTTAGGCATCACCACAACCCTCGTTACAACAGCCTCTCCGTCGATCAGTCTTCCGAAGAGGAGGGCGCAAGCCTCTATTGGATGATTCTTTCTGCTCTCATCCATCAACAGGCGCAGTTGCTCGCTTGTTAACCGAACAATCACTCTTGAACGTCTCCAATTGGAAGTTGTTACAGGAGACCCTTTTCCTTCAACACCTCTGTTGCTTGTTGACCGCCGGTTGTTATGAGCGATATCGCCTCTGAAATGCGTCTAGTCGCCTCTACGTATTCGCGTAAGCGCACTCTCTTCGCCACTTCTGCCACCTTGTCGCCTGCATCCTCAAAGTTTCGCATTCCAAGGACGCTGTGAGCAATCCCAACCTCCCCCTGCAAAGCGCGCAAAAGCGACGACATGAGTTTCTCAGCGCCAGCAAGCTCATCACCCTCAAGCTCACCAATCTTCGCTAAGAGATTGGCTGCGATTATCAACTCCGACTTGATTCTCTCTGTGTACTGAAAACAGATGATTGCCTTTCTTACATCAAGCGAATTTTTTCCCATAATCCTCTCGCAGTAGCAATTCTCCTTTGTTGCCTATTATCATTTGTGATTAACGTTTGGATATCCTTTTCTATGAAACAGTACTCCAAGAAGCCCTTTAACAAGTTTAATTTATCCTTTCACTACCGAAAGGGGTGCCAACCTAGCCACCTTTGTCGCTATCCCAAGTTTATCGCTAACTTCCACCACTCGATCCACGCTTTTGTAGGCCAGATCCGCTTCTTCTGCCAAAACAACTTGGCTTGCAGCCCTAACGATGATTCCACGCTGTTCCAAAGCCTTTTTCACGTCTCCTCCCCAAAATCTTCTTTTCGCTGCTGTTCGGCTCATCATACGGCCTGCTCCATGAGCCGTGGAACCAAACGAAACCTCCATGGCTTTTGGCGTGCCAACTAGCACCCACGAACTGGTGCCCATGCTTCCCGGTATGATCACAGGCTGTCCAACGGCTCTATAGTCGGCGGGAACCTCCATGCGTCCGGGACCGAAAGCGCGGGTTGCACCCTTCCTGTGAACCCAAACTTTTCTTGCATGTTCGTTTACTCTGTGTTCTTCGACTTTCGCAATGTTGTGAGCGACATCGTATACAAGGCCCAAGCCGAATTCTTCCGCTGGCCTTTTGAGCACCTGCTCAAAGCTTTGGCGCACCCAATGGGTGATCGCCTGGCGGTTGGAGAAAGCATAGTTGACAGCGCAGGCCATGGCTTGATAGTAGTCTTCAGCCTCTTTGCTTGTGCCAGGTGCGCAAGCGAGCTCTCGATCCGGCAGGACAATCTTGTACTTGTGAACTGCTCGCTCCATGATGCGCAAGTAGTCGGAGCATATCTGGTGGCCGTATCCGCGAGAGCCGCAGTGAATCATAGCGGTGACTTGGCCCTCACGACTGATGCCGAAAGCTTTGGCAACCTGAGAGTTGTAAATTTTGCCAACTTTTTGAATCTCGAGAAAATGGTTTCCCGATCCTAGGGTGCCGATTTGAGTAAGGCCCCGATTTTTGGCGGTGGTGGAAACCTTGTTTGGGTTGGCTGCTTTCATGCACCCGTTTTCCTCACAGTGTTTGACGTCTTCTGGCCAGCCCAGCCCCTGGTCCACAACCCACTGCACGCCCTCTGCAGCCAGTCGATCGATTTCGTGGAAGGTTAGTCTGAAGTCTTTGCGTCGGCTGCCTAGTCCGCAGGGAACGTTTTTGAAGATGGTGTTGGTGACTTCGGCGAGCTTGGGTCGAATGTCCGCTTCAGTTAGGTTGGTGGTTAGGAGCCTGACGCCGCAGTTTATGTCATATCCTACTCCTCCGGGACTGATAACGCCTTCTTCATAGTCGGTGGCTGCGACGCCGCCTATTGGGAAGCCGTATCCCTCGTGACCATCCGGTAGAGTGATGGCGTGCTTGTAGATGTGGGGAAGGTGGGCGACGTTGGCGCATTGTTCAAGGGTTCGATCTGTCGTCATTTTTTCAAGCAGGTCTTCATCAGCGAAGACGACCCCGGGCACCCTCATGCCGGGCTTATATTTTCTGGGTATTCTCCAGGTGTACTTGTCGACTCTTTCGAGGGGAACCCTTGTTTGGCGCCTTGAGTGCTTTCCTTTGCCATTCATGAAATTCCCTCAGAACAAACTCGGAGTGAACTATTTAAACAATTTCGGTGTTTTTGCATCAGAACTGAAGAGCAATTCAAACATCGAGAATGAACCTGACGGTTACCGCTTTAGGCTTTTTCACGATTTCCATCCGATGGTAGGTTACCGCCTTTATTCCGATCTTTTGCGGGTGCCTCTTAGGATCGAAAGGTTCTCCCCAGATTTTCGCCTTCAACTTTAAGCCCTCCGGTGTTTCCTTTATACTAGAAATTTTGAAGCGGCAGTACAGGTTGTTGTCCAGTTCAAACCTTACCAAAAGCTCCTCCAGCCAGCTGTAAAGGAGGGCATACTCGTCGTGTGCCTCCACTTGTACAAGGTCCTCAGTCTCCGGCCTAACCTTCTCAACGTCGGTCATAATCTCAAAAGTGGCTAAGGCCGCGTTTTCAAAGGCTTCCTCCAGGTTCTCGCCGTAAGCCGCTATGTAGGCGTCGGCGGTATGCTCTAGAAACTCAAACCGCTTTTTCACCGGTACATTCCTTCTCTTAGTTCAAGTTATGGCAACTAATTTGTGCGCGCGCGCACTTTCTCCTTGTTTTTCCTATATCTATTGAGGCATTGGAAATATATTATTGGGCGACAGAGTTGAATCTCTACTTTGGGATAAATTTCACAGAAAGTCGAAATTTCCTATGGTTTCTCTCAGCTGGCTTCTGCCTAGCTCTAGCTGGTTCTATAATGCTACTCTTACCCCTAATTAGAACACTTGTGGAAAGATTAAGAAGACGACTATATTCTTCCATGTCTACGAGAACATTAAATGTGAGAAATGCGGAAAAGTTATAGCAGAACCGAAAAAGATATTTTAATCAACAATTTAAATGAAGGCTCTCTGTGGAGTTGTAGTTAATGCGAAAAGAATTAGCTCAAAAGTTGTTGCGGGAACTTCTTAAAAATTCGAAACGAAGTGATAGAGAGCTTGCAAAAATCCTCAAGGTTTCTCAACCAACAATCACCAGAACTCGTCACAAACTTGAACAGAACGGACTAATTCACGACTATACAATCGTTCCAAACTTTGGAAAGATGGGTTTTGAAATATTGGCTCTAACTTTTGTCAAAATGCGTTCTGGAGTTCTTATACCCGAAACAATGGAGAAAGCCAAAAAATACGCTGAGAAGTTTCCCAATGCAATGTTTTCCTCTCTTGGAGAAGGTCTGGGCATGAATGGAGTGGTTATCTCTTTTCACAAAGACTATACAGATTACCATCGCCATTTGAATATGCTGAGAGTTGACTGGAAAGATTTCCTCGTGGACATTCAAAGTTTCATTGTTGGCCTTGGAGAGGAAGAATTCAAGAGTTTTTCTCTAACATACTTGAAAGATGTCCCTATATAGCTAGGCGTGTTGGCTCCATACGTTGCTTTCAACGTTAAGTAAGAAAAGTTACCTTATTGTTTTTAATCGTAAAGTGTCTTGGAGGAAGAACGTGCACATTGTGGCGTGGCGCGCGCCCATGCAACATTTGGAATTATATTTACACGCGCGAGCGTCATAGTTCCCAGAAGAATACGAATACCAAGCAAGATGAAGTAAACACTAAACCAGATACAGTTTGTTGTTAAACTTCCCCCAAAATCTCTCTCCAGTACAAGACTGAACTCATATTTTTTGGTGCCAATTGTGCAAGAAGTTGAAAAATCCTTAAAATCAACATCAGAAAAGAAGCTCAAATCAAGCTCTTCTAAGCTAATTAGTAAATTTCTAGGCAAATATTTGTTTATTAGTCGTTTTGATCTCCGCTAGGATTTCAGAAGTTATGTATGGATTCATATTGTGACTTCATAACTTTTTTAATAGCGCACGCCAATTTGAGGCGCAGGTGATACCAAAGTGTTTCCTCGAATCAAAGGGTTACAAAAGCCTCAGAGACTTGAAAAATTCCGCAGCCGCCACGTTAAGGGAATGCTTAACGCTCCAGTGGATAATTGCGGTGACTGTAAGCAGGCCATTTCCCTGTCAAAAGGGGTCTATTGTGGCTTATTGAGGGAGAAAACACACGGCGATGTATGTAGGCACTGTTCTTACTTCGATCCGGAGCCTTCGGAGTACAGACTGTTCAAGAGAACGTGAAGCGGAACTAGAAGGTGAAATGAATGAAGTGTCCTAACTCGAATTGCAACGGTCAGATAGAGAGGGATAAGCAGAAAAAGAAAGAGGGCAACTTTTACTACTGCAAAAACTGTGGAACAGTAGTCTACCGATAGGGCACTGAAACTTAGGCTTCTGAGGATAATACACCTCGTTTACAAAAAGAAAGACCAGCCTTTCCGTTTGCGCTACTTTTTATTGTTAAGGAATGACAGGCTAGATGGTAGTCCCAAGCGCGCCATCCACCGTATCCGCAATCAATTTATTAGATTTATTTATGGTAGTAAAATACCTACATTAGCGTGAAACGTCGTGGATGTGACGAAAACGAAGCACTGGGACCTGATAGTTGTGGGTGCGGGACCAGCCGGACTCACAGCCGGACTCTA
>JABAOH010005397.1_pt2 | contig 19429 bp, 15 predicted proteins | sample 7062181 | NCBI WGS metagenome assembly JABAOH01 (sample SAMN14538630, study PRJNA623070) | marine sediment metagenome | biome: marine biome [ENVO:00000428]; feature: marine pelagic biome [ENVO:01000023]; material: deep marine sediment [ENVO:00002113]; isolation source: pool of 5 deep marine... | reverse complement strand
TTAGCGAAAACGAGAAGCATCTTTCTTTGAGCTGGACGATCTATGATGGTGGGAGAACCATGGAATCATTCTATCTTCTCAACAAAGCTCAAAATTGGCAAGAATTTGTTGATGCTTTGAAGTTGTTTGACGCTCCTCCACAGAATTTTGTCTACGCCGATAAGGAAGGGAATATCGGCTACTATCTAAGCGGGAAAATTCCTTTAAGAAAAGAGGAGGCTGCTCTTTTTCCCTATCCTGCCTGGAAAGAGGAAGGTAAATGGCAAGGTTATCTTAAAGAAGAGGAAAAGCCCAATATCTATAATCCCGAGAACGGATTAATCGTCACTGCTAACAATAAAATCATTCCTGATAATTTTCCTTATTACATGGGCTTTGATTGGGAAGCACCTTTCAGGGCAGAGAGGATAAGAGAATTGATCCTTCAGCTGGAAAAGCATAGCGTGGAAACGATGAAGGTTATCCAAAATGATGTTTTTTCCAAAAATGGAGAGCTTTTCCTCCCCTACATTGAGGAGATAAAGATTGCGGAAGGAGAGGCAAAAGAAGCTCTTAATATCTTGAAAAGCTGGGATTTAAGGATGTCCTCAGGAAAGGAGGCTGCTCTCTACAAAATTTTCGTTGATTTTTTCCACGAGGAGGTCTTCAAAGACGACCTAGGCGAAGATTACGATAGATTTAATTCGCTTTTCAAGCGTAAGCAAGCTGGACTTCTTAGAATCCTTTCCGACCCTCTCTCTGTTTGGTTCGATAAAAAAGAGACTCAAACTGTTGAGACAAGAGAGGAAATAATAAAGACCAGCCTGGAGAAGGCTTATACGTGGCTCGAAAATCAATACGGCTCTGCAGATGGATGGGATTGGATGAAAATAAATTCCCTTCGTTTCCAGCATTCGTTGGGTGAGGTTCCTCTTTTGAGATTCCTAAACCGGGGTCCTTACCCTCTTGGCGGCGATGCTTTCACAGTAAAGGTCTCTTCGTCATCGTCGCTTATAAAAAACTTGGGAGTTTCTTATCGCCAGATTGTTGATTTAGCTGATTTCAGAAATTCTGTTTGTGTCCTAAGCTCTGGCGAAAGCGGCCATTTTCTCGACAGGTTTTATGACAATCAGATATCCCTCTGGCTGGAAGGCCATTACCATCCGATGGTCTTTGATCCCGATGATATCGGAGAAAAAGGAGCAGGAATTTTAATACTAAGGCCTATTAAATAAAAAAGTTTTTCCCAAAGTGACGCGATGGTAATTATAATTTCGGGAAGAGTAGAAGATTCCTTCGCTTTGCTAGGAACAGGCTCAGCAATCTGGTCATTAAATGCGGGCTTGATGAATCAAACCCCTACAGCTTTTTTATAAGATTGCTTTGAAAAATTAGGGATAATTCTTGACTTTTAATATCTAATCGTGGTCATAAATAGAGAGGAAAACATCAAAGGACGGTGATAAAGGAAGAAAATTCCCAAGTCAGTGCCAGACTTCAATTTATTACCACTTATTAGAGGCGAACAATGAATATTTACGGACTTTTAAAGGAAGATCACATTTTCCTCGATATAGAGCCAGGAGATAAGAGATCTGTCCTCGAGGAAATTGTTTCCGAGCTGAAGAAAAGAGGATTGATTTCTAAGGAAAAAGGCGTCGTAGACGAGCTTCTGAAAAGAGAGGGTTTGGGAAGCACAAGCTTAGAGAAAGGAATAGCCGTGCCCCACGCTTTAATAGAGAAAATTGATAAGCCTCTTCTTGCTTTGGCTCTAATAAGAAAAGGAATCAATTTTGAACCTGCGGATAAAATGCCTACCTATATCATCCTCCTCTTATTGGGTAACAAGAATAATCCCGGCTCTCAACTTAGATTACTTGCTCATATTTGTCGAATGGTCAAAGAGACTAAGTTTGTGGAGAAAGCAAAGAAGGCTAAGTCATCCCGTGACATTTGTTTGATATTAAAAAAAGAGGAAGATAAGATTTAATGAAGCTCTTGATTTTGATTCTTAACAAGGTTGAAAAACTTGAAGAAGTACTGGAGGGCTTTCTCGAAATAGGAATTACTGGAGCAACAGTCATCGAGAGCAGTGGAATGGGCCATATCTTATCTGAGGAGGTGCCGATCTTCCTCGGCTTAAGATTCATGTTTGCAGGGGAAAAACCTCACAATAAAACAATTCTCTCTGTTATCAAGGATGAAAAAGAAAAGCCTGTCATCAAGTTGCTCAAGAAGATCTTAGGAAGCCTGGATGAGCCAGGAACAGGCATTATATTCACGATTCCGTTGGATAAAGTCGAGGGCTTGAAGCCTGAAATATAGTATTAATGAAAGCCATTTTCGCTTTCTTCCTTCTTGTGCTTATCGCTTTTCTCGGTTCTCAATTCCTCTTCAAAAGAAAAAAACTCTTCTTACCTCTGAGCTACTTTTTTCTTTCCGGTCTTATCTATGTATTTTTAGGTCTTTCTCTGGGGAAGAACGGTCTGAATGTTTTAAGCTCGGCAGTCCTCGAAGGGCTTAAACCCCTAATCAGCCTTGGACTTGGATGGGTAGGATTCATTTTTGGGTTCCAACTCGAATACAGATATCTCCGTAGATTTCCTCAGAAATACGTTGAACTTTCGCTTTTGCAATCTCTTTTTGTGATTAGTCTTGTTGTAGGGGCTTTTGGATGGCTATTAAGATCTCTTTTTCCTTCAGAGCCATCTGCTATCCTTTACGGGATGGCTGTCGCTCTTGGCCTTCTCCTCAGTCTCAATTCTCCCTCTCTTCTTAACTTCGCCTCATCCGATATCTCTCAAAAAGGGAACTACTTTCACCTGGCTCGTTTCTTGGTCAGCGTGAGTGGATTCTGGGGAATAGGAGGGCTTGCCTTGGTCGCCTCCTTCTGGCATTTTCCTTTTTTTGAAGGCAACATCTTTACAAGAGGACTTGTTCTCCTCCTCTGCTCAACAATATTTCCCGTTTTCATCGCTTATGCTTTTCATTTTTTGACAATCAAAAAAACTTCAGAAAGTGATCTATTGGTTTATCTGCTGGGGTTGGCTTTCTTTGCATCAGGGACAGCTGCCTATTTTAACCTGCCATCTCTGTATGTCTGCATGGTCCTAGGTATTACTTATTCCAATCTAACCAGGATTCAGGAAAAACTCTATCCTCTCATTCTTTACACTGAAAAACCATTTTATATCATTTTTCTCATTCTGATCGGTGCCCTCTGGGAACTTAATCTTGATTATAAAATCGCACTTTTGGCTGTTATTTTGCTCATATTGAGGACTGTGGGATACTCTATTCCGTTGCGTCCTTTTGGAAAGATTCTTCGTTTTTCTTTTCCTTTGCCGACGCTCTTTGGTCTCTGCTTTCTCTCTTCTGGAGGGATAGCGATCGCTTTTATCGTTAGCCTTAAATTGATTTATCCTTTCCCTCTAATTGATGTTTTTGTTTCTGTGGCCTTGATCGCTACAATCTTGGGCGAGCTTTTAAGCCCATGGGCTTTAAAGAGTTCTATCATCAAGCTTGATACAGAAAAATGAATATCATTGTGTTGGTTGTTGTCTTTTTCTTCATGCTTTTTTTGAAAAGTTCCTCCTTGGCTCCCTTATCCAATCCTAACTTTTCTCCGTCTATTTCTCTTGGATTTATATTGATTTTCGCATTTTTGGTGGGAAAGATAATAAATCGTCTCAAACTACCTCAGATCACTGGATTTATTCTAGCCGGGATTTTTTGTGGTCCCTATATCCTGAAATTCCTTAGCATAGGAGATGTTGAAAATTTGCAGCTCCTTGATGGACTGGCCTTGAGTTTAATAGCTTTAACCGCTGGGGGAGAGATGAGGATAGCCCAGCTCAGAAAAAATATGAAAGCAATTTTTTCTATTCTCATCTTTCAAACAATCATAATCATCGCGGGTTTCGTAATCTTAGGTCTTTTAGGTCGTTCCTTTTTTCCTTTTTTCTCGGAAAAAACCATTGCTCAAGGATTTGCCCTGTCTATTCTTCTAGGCAGCCTGGCTACAGCGACCTCCCCTTCAACAACCATAGCCGTTATAACCGAGACGAATGCTAAAGGAAAATACACAGACCTTATATTAAGCACCGCTGTCATTAAGGATTTTTTTGTTATCGCCATCTTTGCTCTTTCCCTCTCTTTGTCCAAATTCTTAGCAGTTTCAGACAAAGCCTTTGAAGCTGGAGTTATGACCATGGTTTTACGGGAAGTAGGAGGCTCTATCTTGCTCGGATCACTAGTGGGATTAGGGATAGTACTCTACCTCAAATTTATCAACAGAGAGAAAGCTGTCTTTATCCTGGGAGTTGCCTTTTTCACCTATCAGATTTCCCATAGCCTAGGGCTTCACCCTCTTATGATTTGTTTGGTGGCTGGATTTTTAGTGGAAAATTTCTCTTCTCGAGGAGATAGCCTTATACAAGCTATCGAGAAAGTCTCTGTCCCGATCTATGTTGTTTTTTTTGCGATTTCTGGCGCCTCGCTTAATTTGGAGGCTTTGCGCAGGAGTTGGGTACTTGCTTTAATTTTTGTCGTATGGAGAGGCGTTTTAAAATTTTCAGGTACGTATGTTGGAGCTAAGATTGCAAAAGAAGACCCAGGATTTCAAAAGCGTAGTTGGGCAGGATTCATCTCTCAGGCAGGAGTTGCTCTGGGAATGGCCGTGATTGTGGAAAGAGCTTTTCCGGAATGGGGAGGTGAATTTAAGGCCTTAGTGCTGGCTATTATTGCCATCAACCAAGTTATAGGCCCTGTTCTTCTCCAAAGGCTTCTTTTTAAAGTTGATGAAGCAGGAAAAAAACAAATCGATAAGTAGTGTAGGGGCTTGACTTTTGTCGGGGCTTGATTTTTGTAGGGGTTGATTCATGTAGGGGCTTGATTTATCAGACCTACCTTATTCAATGTGGATTTACTTAATAAAACAATATTTGTTCCCGACCTACAAAGTTATTATGTATTGCCCCTGACCGACCTTAATCGCGTTCTTAATTGCTTTGTGGGTGAGCTGGGTTGCCAGAAAGCATGCTTTCTCCAGGGATTTTCCTTTAGCCATATAGCCTAAGAGACAAGAAGATAGAAAACATCCTGTTCCATGGACCTTTTTATTAATTTTTTCCTTTTTAAAAAAATGAAATTCCTTTCCGTCATAAAGCAAATTGACCATCTGCCTTGGAAAGTGTCCTCCCTTTATGAAACAGGGAATGCTGCTGATTGAGAAAATGCTTTTGGCTGCTTTTTTCATGTCCTCGGTATTTTTGATCTTAATTCCGGATATCATGCTCGCCTCTTCCAAATTTGGAGTGAGAAGAGAGGCCTTTCCTTTTATTTCAGAGATGTAGCCTGGGATTGAATCTTTTTCTAAAANNAAGACCGGGTCCACAACTTTCGGGATGTTCGGATTATCTGCTAAGATGCGCTTTATAACTTCAATGTTTTTCCCGCAGCCGACCATCCCGATTTTAATACCTGAGAAAGAGACATCTTCCACAAGCACTTGGTACTGATCCCATAGAAGATCTGGAGTGAGACAATGAACCTTGCGCACGCCTTTGGTGTTTTGCGAAGCTACGGAGGTTAGAGCAGCCATTCCCTCGAAGCCGAGGAGCTGGAAGACTTTTAGATCGAGTGAGATACCTGCTCCTGATGTGGGATCGTATCCTGCTACCGAAAGAAGAATTTTCTTGGGAGTCAAATCTTTATTCTCAACGAAAAATTTTTATTATTGAGAATCCCGAATTATTTACTATTTGCCGAAGGATATGCTAACATATTTTAAGTTTCAAATGAAGGCAAGGGCGCACATTTTAGTTACAGGGAGAGTTCAAGGAGTCTTTTTCCGTGATCACACCCAAAAATGGGCTTCTTCACTTAATCTAACAGGATGGGTAAGAAACATAAGGAATGGTCAGGTAGAAGCACTAGCCGAAGGGGATAAAGAAAAGATTGAAGAGCTGGTTACCAGGTTAAACGAAGGACCTCCTTTGGCCCAGGTGGAAAAAGTCGACGTCAACTGGGAAGAATATAGAGGAGAATTCAAAGATTTCAGGGTAGCTTTCTTTGATTCCTGGTAAACCGTAGGGGCTTGATTCGTCCGTAGGGGTTTGATTTATCAAACCCACCACTTGGTTTTACACGAATTTGATTCATCAAACCCACCGCAAGGTTTTGTAGGGGTTTGATTTATCAAACCCGCACTTTTTGATTTTTCTAAGAAATTTATTTATTGCCTAGATTTCTTCTGTTCTAAAAATCTCTGGCGGCATTCACTGGAACAGAAATAATATTCTTTTCCTTCGTAAATTTGTCTGATTGCATTTTCTTTTGGAATGTAGGTATTGCATATATCATCTTTAACCATCATCCCCGATGTTCCTTTTGAAGCTCTTGGAGCCTTGCTTGCCTTGTTTAATGCCCTGAAAAAACGGAAAAACAGGTAGCCGATATAGGCAAGGATAACATAAAAAATAATCTTTATTATTCCAGCAATCATGCTCTAAACTTAGACGATTTGCACAATCATGTCAAACCAAGATTGCTGCACAGCCCGGACATCTTAAAGACCTTCAAGGAAGTCCTTTATGAGCTTTGTTAATATTTTTTTTTAAAATCCAGAATATTTTTCCATCACAAAATAATAAAATTCTCAAAGGTTTGATCCAACCAAATTTTTCTTGATTAATGAAAAGCTTAAAAGTAATATGAAAAGGGAAAAAGGATTTCATTTTAATGCTACCAGGAAGAAGTGCGTATCATCCTGAATTTTTCCGCTGATCTTTTTTGAATAGAGAGAAGTGATGGATTTTTTATTCACTCAAGAACAAGAAATTTTGAAAGAATCAATCCGCAATTTCGCAGAAAAGGAGATTCGACCCTTTATTAAGGAGAGCGATCAGACAGGAAAATGGCCGGAGGAGCTAACGAAGAAACTGGGAGTAATGGGGTTGTTAGGGATTGTCATCCCTGAAGAATATTCGGGAGCAGGCTATTCTAATGTGGATTATGTCATAATCCTGGAAGAGATTTCCAAGGTAGATCCTTCTGTAGGCCTGGTGGTTGCAGCGCACAACTCGCTCTGTTCAAATCATTTAAATCTATTCGGGAGTGAAGAGCAAAAGAAGAAGTACCTGACAAGACTGGCCTCTGGGCAGACTTTAGGAGCCTGGGGTCTTACTGAGGCAGAGGCTGGTTCAGATGCAGCGGCCTTAAAAACTAAAGCGCGAAAAGAGGGAGATAATTGGGTGCTCAACGGCTCAAAGCTTTTCATCACCAACGGTTCTTTAGCTGAGATCTTGGTGGTTATGGCTGTCACTGATCCAGAGAAGGGAAGGAAGGGCATTTCCGCTTTTATCTTAGAGAAGGGGATGAAAGGCTTTAAACCCGGCAAAAAAGAAGATAAGTTGGGTGTAAGGTCTGCCGATACCTCTGAACTTATTTTCGAAGACGTGAAGGTTCCCGCTGAGAATGTCATAGGGAAAGAAGGGGAAGGTTACAGGCAAGCCATGACTATTTTGGATGGAGGGCGAGTCAGTATAGCCGGATTCTCTATAGGCATAGCTGCCGGGGCTTTGGAGTCAAGCTTAAAGTATGCCAAAGAGAGGAGTCAATTCGACCAACCCATAGCCAATTTTCAGGCCATTCAATGGATGCTGGCTGATGGTTTCACCGAACTTGAGGCTGCTCGCCTTTTGACCTACAGAGCAGCTTTCATTGAAGACCAGGGAAGGAAGATCCCCAAAGAATCTGCCATGGCCAAGCTCTTTGCCAGCGAGTTGGCAGTGAAAGCTTCTTCTGTAGCGGTTCAAATTTTTGGAGGTTACGGTTTTACAAAAGATTACCCTGCGGAAAAGTTCTACAGAGATTCAAAATTAGCCACCATCGGGGAAGGAACTTCCGAGATACAGCGCTGGATTATTGCCCAAAAGGTTCTTTCCGAATATTAGTATCACGAAATAATATCCAGGTCCTGCCTAATAAATTAGACTAAGCCCAGAAGAGCTTAACTTTGAGGAGAGGAGAATAAAACGAATAAGCAGGAAAGATAGGAATGATGGATTTAGCTCAAGAATTAGTTAAAGGAAACCATAAAGCCATTGCCCGCGCTATCTCTTTGGCAGAAAACAATAGAACTGCTGCACAGGAGATGATGAAAAAAATTTTCCCCAAAACAGGAAAATCGCTTGTTGTCGGAGTTACAGGCTCCCCTGGTTCAGGCAAGAGCACCTTGGTTGACCAAATGGTAGTTCATCTTAGAAAAAACGGGAAAAAAATCGGCATTGTCGCCGTAGATCCCTCAAGCCCTTTCACCGGAGGAGCTATTCTGGGGGATAGAATACGGATGATGAGGCACAGCACAGACCCTGAAGTATTCATTCGGAGCATGGCAGCCAGAGGACATTTAGGAGGATTAGCCAAGGCAACAGGAGAGGCAATTGCCATACTGGAAGCAGCGGGAAAGGATTTTATCCTGGTGGAGACAATTGGTGTGGGTCAGGATGAGGTTGAGGTCGTTAAGCTTGCGGATATTGTTCTTGTCATTCTAATCCCAGGGGCAGGAGATGAAATTCAGGCTTTTAAAGCAGGGATTATGGAGATTGCTGATATTTTTGTTCTCAATAAGGCAGATTCTCCAGGAGCAGAGAAGACAGAGAAGCAGTTACAGGCCATGCTTGATCTAGGGTTTGGAGGAGAAAGCGTGCCACCAGTTGTCAAAACAGTGGCCATAGAAGGAAAAGGGGTGAAGAATTTAGTTAAAGAGATCCATAAACTAGTCGAAAGCAAAAGCCAAGAATTCATAGATTCCAGGAAGAAAAGATTGATATCCTGGATGCTGAGGGATATCATAAATGATAAAATTTATCAGGCTGTCAGTCAAAATATCCCGGAATCAGAATTTGAAATCCTTGTGGAGAGGATATTTATGAGAGAAATCGACCCCTATACCGTTGCTGATGAGATAGTCGGGAGGTTAAAAAAAGCGAAAGCATAGGGAAAAAAGAAGAATGCTCAAAACCTTGGGAAACATTCTTATCATGGGAGGCGCTTTAGCAATCGTTCTAGGGCTTATTTTCAAGCTGTCTGGAAGATTCAAATGGATAGGCAAACTTCCTGGAGATATAATTATACAAAAAGGAAACTTCACGTTTTATTTTCCGCTGGCTACTTGCCTTCTTATAAGCATCTTCCTGAGTCTTATTATTTTTCTAATCTTTAAAATTATACTGAAACATTAAAGAGACGGTAATCTTTCAATCCCTATTGATTCTTATAAATCCCAGTAGACCTTTTGAAAAAATTTAGGTCAATTTCCGATAGAGCGAAAGAAAGGAATGAGAATTCTTAAAGAAATTCTTTTGACAAATACAATTTTTCTGTGTAAGAAGAGTGAAGAAACTCCCGATGACCTTTATTTGTGGAGGGCAAAGCCGTTTTGACGGCAAAAAGAAATTTTCTTTAATTAAAGGAGAGCATCTTGTTAGAAATCCTATTTCTCATCTATTTAACCAAGAAAATAGGGAAAATTGTGGAGGCAAAAGGCCGTAAGCCTGGGGGATACAAAGCAATGCTTGTGGCCTTTTGGTTTGGCGGAGAAATAATAGGATTTATCATTGGAGGAGCCGCGGTAGGAGAATCCATTGGCATGTACTTAATTGCTTTAATCGGTGCTGGTATCGGCGCTGCGGTGGCCTTCGGGATCGCCAACAATTTAGCTCCTGAAAGACCTGAATCTCAAACCCAGCCCGGTACAGGTTTGGATTTGAAAGAATAAGATAATCTATTTAAGAAGTTATTCTTTAATAGATTTAAAGGAAGTAATAGCTATTACCTGGAAAAAAGTGTTAATAATATACGGCACTCGTTTCTAATGCCGAAAGAGAGTGAACTTATATTTTCAATCGGTCTCTGGCCTATTAGCAGGCGGAGGGCTTAATTGAGGACCTCCTGTCGTTTCTTTAAGAGCCCTAACAAAGGCGGTAGAAAAACTCCTCCCTGAAAGCTTTTCAATATCCTCCATGGTCTCAATCGTTATATCTCCCAGAGTAGTCGGCACTTTATTTGCAACTTTATCGTAGAGATTAGCTAAGGCAATAATGCTGCTGCCAAACGGAATTTCGTTTAAGTCCTTTTCCAGTTTTTCCGCCTCTTCAACATAATGATGATAATATCCGGAAAGAAGAGGCTCGATTGTCTTCAATAAAGAAGCCATTGCACTCAATTCCACCTGCTCCTTATTCATCTTCTCCTCTTCAGGCTTTTTCATGTCACCTGATATGAAATTTACTATTTCCTCGTAGAAGGGAAGGCTGGACTGCAAGTCTCCTGCTTCATAAAGGAGAGCAGCGGATTTAATGTCTTCCACTTCAGTCTTGCTGAGCTCTGCAGCTTTGGCAATTTCTCCCGCAAGAAGAGAGACTCTCAAGGAACGGGGCTTCTCTTCATCAGCGACTTCAAGATACTTGAGCATTATCTTGAGCGCTCCAAAATAGGATCTCCTCATTCTTTCGAGCCTCCTCTCTCTTTGTTCGGTGAATGTCCCGATTATGGCTGCCGTCAATATCAAAAAGCCCCCCCAGGTAGCTATCCTAATCATCTCATCAGTTGAAAATGCCACTCCCAGACCAAGATAGAGTTTATAAAAAATCAAATAGAGGATGACCAATACAATACAAAAAAGTGCAATTAAAATAGCTTTCCTCTTCCCAAGAAAATAGCCGGCAAGTATGATAGGAAGCAAGAAAAAGTTAAGAAAATCAAATTTATAGTGGATAAGGAAAGCAATTCCTAAAACTCCTATTAAAACCAGGATAATGATAAGGCCCTCAAAATGGTCGTTGATGAATTTTTTTATTTTTTTCATTGTTGTTCTCCCTCAAATCACCGATCTCACTTCTTATTGCCCATATCTTTAACTCCCCACTAGGCTAGTGCTGAGTTCTATGGAAAACTGCCAAAAAACAACCTTTATTGCACTCCTATCGGTCCCTAACGCGAAGCAGTTCTCATTTTAGGTCAAGAAATTCTCTCAATTATTAGTTTATTATTCCCAAACTGATTCCTTAAATTGCTTATATCACACGAATAAATCGAGGTCAATCACTTCAAAGCGACCTGCGATTTCAGGAGATCATCCCCTTTTACTGTAGAATCAATTAACTAAAGCAATTTCCCCGAACAGGCTGGAAAAATATCCTATTCTTTCTTCTTTTTTATTTCCTCTACCTTTTCATCAGCGGCAGCTTTATCATCTATGACCGGGACTTCATTTTGATATTTTTCATCCAATTCTTTATCAAGCGCTTCACCGCCAGGCGAGTTCTTTAATAATCTTTCTTCTTCTCTTGTTAGGTTTGTCTCTTTTATTAGCGTACCTTTGTTGTTGTTGATTATTAGAACTGCAAGTCTGCGGGCACGAAGGGAGTGGAGAGCAGAAAGAAAGTATCTTTTACGAATATGCAATCTGCGAGCAATTCTCTGGTGGCGAAGGCAGTTACCAAGTCCTTTATATTCTTTTCCTTCTTTCGCGGCCTTTTGGGTATGAATAATGACAAGCCTGGTTCGGATAAGTATTCTACGGGAGGTCCTTCTTTGCACAAGTTCAACTCCGGGCTTCTTTTTTAATTGTGCTTCTGCGCTCTTTGCAGCCAAAACATCTGTGGAACCGAGAGCCAACAATAGAGATAGAACTGAAACAAAGTTTTGTAATGGTTTAAGTTTCCTCATGCTGAACTCCTTGTCAGAATAAGTAATTAACTATATATTGAGTCGTTTTATCTTGTAATATCTTGATAAGTTAAATAAAGATATCATAGAGTTCTTTAGCCAAAATGTAAGAATTTTTTCCCTTAAAAGAGCTTTTTAAGAAGGTTCTCAATTTTGCAGGGGGCGTATTGATAATTAATTAAATCTTGCATTATCTCAAAAAAATATTTAATTTTTATTTCATAGGCGAATTTTTAGATATTTGAGGAGTTTTTCAATGGCCAAGAAGATTGACTTGATTGGTTATTGTGGGCTTTATTGTGGCGATTGTGCTGCCCATACGCAAACTGTTGCGAATCTTACAAGGGATTTACGAAGAGAGCTTCGCTGGCATAAGTTTGGCAAAGCTGCAGGTGCGCTAGCCAAAATGCCTGGTTTTGAGGCATTCAAAAATTATGAAAAAGGCTATGAACTTTTAGGTGCAATGATGAAAATACGCTGCAAAAATCCATGTCGAGAAGGTGGCTGGGCGCCAGGTTGTAAAATAAAGAAATGTGCCCTAGAAAAAGGCTTCGATGGCTGTTGGCAGTGTGATGCCTTCGAAGAATGTAAGAAGCTGAAGGTCCTCGAGGAGGGTAACGACTTTACTCACTTGAAGAATCTGCGAAAGCTCAAACGAATTGGCCCCGTAGCTTTTGTAAAAGCAAAATATCAATCATCTCCAACGAAAAAACCAATCTAAAACTTCCTTTTGCACTCAAAAATCACTGTCAAATTTCCATGGACCTCAAGCTTTCCGGGCAAGACAGGCGCCTCCGTTTCTCCAACGCGTGCTTGCGCTTGAAAGGTCGGCATCCCTCTTACAGGTGCAATGATCTGTGTTTCGACCTCCTGGATTCTTTGTATTCTGGTCAAGATTAGATCTGAGGCTTTAGCGATGATCTCTGCTTTTGCCTTAGCGTCATCAAATGCTTTTTTAAGAGCAGATTTCTTATGGGGAGCTTCCTCTTTTACTGAGAACATTATATTAGTTATATTGGTCGCTCCAGATGCGATAGAAATGTCGATTATTTTTCCGAGATTATCCAGCTTATCAACAGTAACTTTAATCTGGTTGCGGGCTGTGTAACCGACTAAAGTTCTCTTCCCTTTGTCATATTTGTACTCTGTTTGGAGGACTACACGAGTCGTCTCGATCTTGTCTTTTGGGATTTTCATTTTGTCTAAGCTTGCTAAGATATCGTTGATTTTCTGTGTTACTACCTTTTGTGCTTCTTCGGCGTTATTTTCTGTTTTTTCTGCTCCCATCCAGAGATAAGCTACATCTGGATTGATCTTTACAACACCTTTTCCAGCGACAATTATAGTGGTTTCTTCATCTTCAATGGGAGCGGCTAGATGAGGTAAGGCAAGAGCTAACACTCCAAATAAGCAGGTGAATATCTTTAACATTTAAACATCTCCTCCTCTCTGACTTCCTAGCGATATTATCAAATAATATCACTTTGTTCAAGCGGGCTATATCTTAACAAATAGTCAAGCTTTATATTCATTTTGCACAAAATATATAACAAAGCTTCTGGTAGAATTATTTCAGCATGGTAAACCTTTTTCCAGGTTTTGGAGTATATATGTTTGAGTGCTGAAAAATGGGATAGATCAATAACGGACGGGATAAATCAGTGATGGAAGGGATAGATCAAAGATAGCGAGGCAGAAAATGAAGAAAACACTTTTATTTTTGTTCATTATTTTATTATCTTTTCAATTTTCTAATGCGGATTCGCCCATAAAAAAGGTTTATGTAACAAGCAATATTAATCCTCATCCTCCAGTAATAAATGGCAAATTGGATGACCCTATTTGGGATAAGGTTTTATGGGCAGGCGATTTTATTCAAAGAAGCCCCAATGAGGGGGAGGAACCCTCTCAAGCGACGGAATTTAAAATACTTTATGATGAAAAAGACGTTTATATCGCTATTAAGGCCTGTGACAATGAGCCTGAAAAAGTTGAGAGAAGAATGTCAAGGCGTGATGAGCTTGAGGGAGACTGGGTAGAGGTCCATTTGGACAGCTATTTCGACCATCGGACAGCATTTTGCTTTATGGTCAATGCCGCTGGAGTGAAAGGTGATGTTGTCATTTCCGATGACGGAGATAACTGGGATGACACTTGGGATCCTATCTGGTACGTGAAAACCGATACCGATGAACAGGGCTGGACAGCAGAGATGAGGATTCCTCTCTCTCAACTTCGATACGGAAAAAAGACAGATCAAATCTGGGGACTTCAGGTCATACGCTGGTTACATCGGAAACAGGAAACTTCTAATTGGCAGCTCATTCCTCAAAAAAAGTCTGGATGGGTTAGTAGGTTCGGAGAGCTTCAGGGCATAAAGGGAATCAAGGCCCAACGGCAAATTGAATTGACCCCCTACACAGTTGGAAAAACGCAGAGTTTTGAGCGAGAAGAAGGCAATCCTTTTGCCACGGGAAGACTGAGCAATCTCTATGGCGGACTTGATGGAAAGATCGGGCTTTCCAGTGACCTTACCATGGATTTTACGATTAATCCTGATTTCGGCCAGGTCGAAGCTGACCCTTCGGTTGTTAACCTTACGGCTTTTGAGACTTACTACACCGAAAAAAGGCCTTTTTTCATCGAAGGAAGAAATATTCTTAGTTTTCAGATAATGGGAGGAGATGGGGGTTTTTCTCGAGATAATCTTTTTTATTCCCGGCGCATCGGACGCAGCCCACAGTACTATCCAGATACTGAAGACGAGGAATATCTCGATATGCCTGAAAATACAACCATATTCGGTGCTTTTAAGATTACGGGAAAGACAAAGAGAGGAATTTCCGTTGGAATCATCGATAGCATTACAGCTAAAGAGAGTGCCCAAATCAGCTATCTGGGGCAGCTCCGTGATCAGGTTGTCGAGCCTATGACGAATTATTTCGGCCTCAGGCTTCAGAAAGATTATAATGAAGGGAATACGATCTTAGGAGGTATGGTCACGGCCACTAACCGCAACATCAAAAATGAAGAGTTGAATTTTCTTCATGATGCTGCCTATACAGGCGGATTAGACTTCACTCATCGCTGGAATAAGAAAAAATATTATTTCTCCCTAAAGACAGTTTTCAGCCTGGTGAGAGGTAGTAAAGAAGCGATTCTCGACACTCAAGAATCTCCAGTTAGGTATTTCCAGAGACCTGATACAGACCATGTCCAGGTAGATCCCGACCGCACTTCCCTTTCAGGACACGGTGGAACACTTAACTTTGGAAAAGGGGGGAGTGCTGGATTACGTTTTTCAGGTGGAGTGACTTGGCGCTCACCAGGCCTTGAACTCAACGATATGGGTTACCTCCGCAAATCAGATACAATCATGCAGTGGATCTGGGCCAACTACAGGATCTCCAAGCCCTTCAGCATTTTCCGCCAGATCTCTTTTAATTTTAACGAGTGGACGGGCTGGGATTTCGGGGGAGAAAAGATTTTTACAGGTGGAAATGTAGGCACGTGGGGCCAGTTTAAGAATTACTGGAACTTAAGCATGGGTATGAACCGACAAGGGGAAGGACTTTCCGCCAGTGCCCTTCGAGGTGGGCCGACTCTTCGTTACCCAGGTGGATGGAACGGTTGGATCTTTATCAATTCAGATAGCAGGAAAAAACTTCGATACTATGGTGGGACATTCTTCTTCTACTCAGATCAGAGTGATTCCAGAGTGAATGGATTTGATATTGGGGCCACATACCGGCCGACCAAGGCTCTTTCTTTGTCGGTTTCACCTTCTTATCAATTTAACCTAGACGAGCTCCAGTACGTGGATACACTGGATTTGGCTGGAGGAGAGAAGTACATTTTTGCCAGAATCAACCAGAAAACACTAAGTTTGACGTGCCGGTTTAATCTTAGCTTAACTCCTGACCTGTCCATCCAGTTTTATGGACAGCCCTTTATTTCTTCGGGCAAGTATTCTGAGTTCAAGTCTATCACTGACTCCAGAGCAGAAAAATACGAGGACCGTTTTCATATATTTACAGAGAACGAAATAGATTATTATCCGGATTCCGAGGAATATTATATTGATGAGAACAATGATGGAGTCGTGGATTATACATTCGAAACTCCAGATTTTAATTTCCTGCAGTTCAGAATGAATCTTGTTGTCAGGTGGGAATACATCCCAGGTTCGAGCGTGTATCTTGTCTGGTCTCAGGGAAGGACAGATTTTTCGTCCGTTGGGGATTTTTCTTTCAGAGATGGGATGCGAAATTTATTCAGCATCCATCCCCACAATGTATTCCTGATCAAATTCTCCTACTGCTTCCAGCTTTAATAATAAAAACGGGGCCAATAAAAATGGAATAAAAATGGGGCCAGGCCCCATTTCTGCAGCCCCCTTCTGCTAATCCGGACTCCTCCATCTGATTCGATTCAGTTAAGTAGCTGAGTTACCTTTTCCTTTATTTGATCACGATTTGTCTTGACTTTTACCTTGCCAGAAGATAGAAAAATGAAAAGCACAAAAAACAAGAATATTTTTTGGTGAGGGTGAATAGAAAAAATCTCGAAACGCGAAGAATTTCCCCACCTTTCAAGAATAGCAATCTTATAAAAAAATCGATTCCTATAGAGAAAATAGGTTAATTAAGGAGGATTTGATGAAACATCGATTTGTTCTCTGTTTTTTGATGTTAACGCTATGCCTCTTTTTGAGTCCGTTTGTTTGGAGCAATCAGACCTCTGATAAAAATACTTTCACCATGGCTCTTACCGGAGACTCTATCATCACACGGAAGTTGTCCGTTTATAACGAACCTTCATTCATCAAGATGATCGAGCTCATCCGCTCTGCGGATGTGGCCTTTACCAACCTGGAGGTGCTCTTTCACGATTACGAACCCTATCCAATGCATCAGAGTGGTGGAACCTATATGAGGGCCGAGCCGGTTATGGCCAAGGAGTTGGCCTGGGCTGGTTTCGATATGGTATCTAGAGCCAATAACCATACGGGAGATTACGGTGTAGAAGGCATGCATCTGACAACAAAATACACTGAAGCCGCTGGTTTGACCCATGCTGGAGTGGGCGAGAGCCTGACTGAAGCTCGGGAGGCGAAGTTTCTTGAAACAGCAAAGGCAAGAGTGGCCTTGATTTCCTGCTCCTCAAGCTATCCAGATCATATTAGAGCCGGAAAAACCCGCGGTGATATTCCAGCCAGGCCGGGATTGAATCCAATCAGGTATTCCACCACCTATGTCTTGACGCGTGAGAAGTTCGAAACGTTAAGAGGGATTCTCAAAGAGATAGGGATGCGTGTCCCAGAAAAGGGAGATAGCCTGAGAATATTTCGAAATCGCTTTATAGTGGGAGATAAAACTGAGGTCCTGACAGAGCTTAACAAAGAAGACCTGGAAGAGATTACTTCTGTGGTTAGAAACGCCTGCGGACTTGCTGACTATACGATTGTGACTATCCATGCACACGAGCCTGATAGAGATAGATTTAAACCGGCAAAATTTATAGTCTCATTTGCCAGGGCCATGATTGATGCGGGGGCAGATGTTTTCGTCGGGCACGGACCCCACGTCCTTCGTGGTATAGAGATATACAAAGGAAAGCCCATTTTTTACAGCTTGGCAAATTTCCTGTTTCAGAATGAAACTCTCCTAAGGCTACCTTATGAAAATTATGAGCCTTATGGTCTCGGACCCGAGGCACATGTGGCTGATTTTAACGATGTGCGTTATAGTAAGGATCGCCGGGGATTTCCCGCCACACCCGAGTACTGGGAGTCAGTTATCGCCGCTCCGGTTTGGAAAGGAAAAGAGCTCATCGCAATAAAGCTCTATCCCATCTCGCTGGGATTTGGGAAGCCACGTCCCGTTCGAGGCCGACCGCTGCTCGCCGGAGCGGATCTCAGCAAAAAGATAATCGAGGACCTGCGGCGACTCTCCAAGCCTTTCGGCACAACAATCGATTTCAAGGATGGAACGGGAATAGTCAGAATCCCCAAAAGAAAAGTGCAGTAAGTAGTTATAAAGACTTTCCCTCTGCACAAGCAAAAATACCACATAGACCTTTCCCTAGAAACGACGACAGAGGTAGGCTATATAGCTTCTGTTGAGAGGCTGCCAGCTGGACCTGAGTCATGGATAGACTCAGGTTATTGTTAATTTTCCTCTAATAAATCCGCTATATCAATCGCAAAAAAATCGCTGTTCTATGTCACATCAATTTACGGTGAATAATATTCCACATGCAACAAAGGTGCTCCAGCGGAGCTTCCATTATAGGATTCTGCTACTCGCTCACCGGTCCCGGTGATAATAATCACAAATGAGTTGCCGCTCGACCAATCCTGATGGTTTACAATCTCCTGAATAACCGAGGCGATATTCGGTGTTTGCTGGTCAGGGCCTGCTTGCCCCGTGGTGGTCCAGGGCACCGGCTCCCATGATACAGAGGCCGTGGTTCGGGCCCGGGAGGAGATGTTCCATTTGGCGGAGGTAAAGGTTGGGGCATCTGCAATGTCGTGCCCTTGGATGATTAGGGACGTGGCCACTGAGTGCGTCTCGTCTACTTGGAACTGGATATAGGCATTTGTGATCATCGCTCCTTGGGGAATAGTTACTCCGTTAAAGCGCATACCCACTGTCTGGTTACTTCGGTCGAAGACCAGCTCAAGGTCGCTGCTGTTGAGAACCACCCTGCCATCGCTGCGCTCCTCTGCATCATCGTTACCTGTTTCAACCCTGATCTCGATTGTGTTTGCTTGTGATCCCTCCGGATTTACTATGATGCTGAGATCATCAAAAGTGTATAAATCGCTGTCATCTGCGATCAGCCTTAGCACATAGGCTCCGGCTGCTGAGAACGAGGCAGTAGTATCAACAGCCGAAGCGTCGGCAAAGGTGACTGTACCTGGTCCGCTGACCTGGCTCCAGGTGGTGGTCACTACACCAGGGGGATCTGGCAGTCCGTCATCGGTGATAGTAGCGTCCAGTGTGGCACTGTTTGGCAGAGTGATTGTCTGATCCGGCCCTGCATCCACGATCGGCGCCTGGTTAACTCCACTACCCGTAACGTACTCTACGTGTAGCAGAGGCGCTCCGGCGGAGTCACCGTTATAGGCCTCAGCTGTGCGCTCGCCGGTCCCGGTGATAATAATCACCATTGAGTTGCCGCTCGACCAATCCTGCCTGTTTACAATCTCCTGAATAACTGAGGTGATATTCGGTGTTTGCTGGTCAGGACCTGCTTGCCCAGTGGTCGTCCAGGGCACCGGTTCCCATGATACAAAAGCCGTGGTTCGGGCCCGGGAGGAGATGTTCCATTTGGCGGAGGTAAAGGTTGGGGCATCTGCAATGTCTTGTCCTTGGATGATAAGGGAGGTAGCACCTGAGTTTGTCTCATCCACCTGGAACTGGATATAGGCATTTGTTATCGCTGCTCCTTGGGGAATAATTACTCCGTTAAAGCGCATACCTACCGTCTGGTCACTGCGATCGAAGACCAACTCAAGGTCGCTGCTGGTGAGATACATAACGCCATCGCTGCGCTCCTCTGCATCGTCGTTACCGGTTTCTACTCTTATATCGATCGTGTATGCTTGGATTTCCGGATTGACTGTGATGCTGAGCTCATCAAAATTGGTGAGCTGGCTGTCATCTGCGGTCAGCCTTAGTACATAGGCTCCGGCTGCAGAGAATGAAGCGGT
>JABAOH010038194.1_pt5 | contig 19434 bp, 25 predicted proteins | sample 7062181 | NCBI WGS metagenome assembly JABAOH01 (sample SAMN14538630, study PRJNA623070) | marine sediment metagenome | biome: marine biome [ENVO:00000428]; feature: marine pelagic biome [ENVO:01000023]; material: deep marine sediment [ENVO:00002113]; isolation source: pool of 5 deep marine... | reverse complement strand
ATTTTTTGTCCCTTTTTCCAGGTAACTTCTACAACTTTTCCCAAGGCGCTATATTCTGATTCTTGATTAGGGGTACTTGAAAAGACTTCATCTTGAAACCCATAGATTCCGTCACCACTAACTCCATTAGTAAAAACGAAAATTTGTTGAGTAGCTTCTTCAGGGGCATTACGTAATGGCGGAGCTAATTCTACTTTCCAATTTTGTTTTTCAGTTATTTTATCAGCTAATTCTTGATCACTTGAATCAGTAATTATGTAATATAGAGAAGTTGAATTGAAAATTCCTTTATGCAATGGAATTACTGCAGGAACATTGGTTTTGAAAAGCGATAAGGATGGTTCATCTTTTTTGATTTCGAATTTTTGCAAAACTATTTCGGTTGGTTGACCCCTTATCCATCCATCTACACTGACAGTAGCTGTAAATTCTTTAGAATTTGGAGAGTGAAGAGCCAATGCAGCTCCAGTAAATTCAAAGGAATTTGATTTTCCTGAATCAATCAAAGAGAGTCCGTATATTTTATCTCCATCAATACTCCATATTGGTTGGCCTTTAGAGTCATTTTCTGTTATTTCATGTAAAACTACAACCTGTACTGGTTCACTTGCAGTGTATGTTAGTGAACCATCATAGATAGTTCCTTCACTCGGTAGTAGAATGATTGCTAGTTGGTGTCCCTCATGCCCTTGACCAGGGTCTTGAGAAGAAGTAATTGTTTGGGTAAAATGGATTTTTTTTCTAGAATTTGCATCTACAAATTGATCAGATATAGAAGAGATGGAAATTACACCTCCGATAATAATACCGAGGATAACAACAATGATAATCTTGTTCAATGAAATCCTCTGTTATTGTTCCCTTAAATTATTTTAGTTGATTTTGGATAACTCAAATTCTTCATGTAAAGCCTTGACTGCAGCCTTTGTGTCAGAATTTTTTACGACAAAAGCAAGATTAAGTTCAGATGAGCCTTGAGTTATCATTGAAACGTTTACTTTGTTTTTTGCCATTGAACCAAAAACTTTGGAGGCAACACCAACTGTTCCTCTCATTCCAGAACCAATTAAGGCAATTATTGCCATATCTGTAGTAACTTCTAGTTTTTTGATTATCTTTCCTAGTAATTCTAGTTCTAGTATATTTACTGCTTTGTCAAGGTCGGTGTTTTTTACTACAATTGTTATACTTGATTCAGATGGATTTTGAGAAATCATCATAACGTTTATGCTTGCATCTGCTAATGTTGCAAAGATTTTTGCTGCAGTTCCTGGAGTTCCAATCATACTTCCTCCCCGGATATCGATTAATCCATTATGTGAAACACTACTAACACATTTGACGGTATTTTTTGCTGATGCAGATGGGGACGAAGTGACAAGAGTTCCTTTATTTTTAGTATTAAATGAACTTCTGATTCGCATTGGTGTTTTTTTCGACAATAAGGGTTCGAATGTTCTAGGATGAATTTGCTTGGCTCCAAACATTGCCATCTCCACAGCCTCAATGTATGAAACCTCTGGTAGAACTTTGGAATTTTTTACAATCTTTGGATCAGCAGTCATCAATCCATCAACATCACTCATTAACCATATTTCCTCGGCTTTTATGCAAGAACCAATTATGGTGGCTGAATAATCTGATCCTCCCCTGCCAAAGGTAGTAATATGACCATGTTGATCGGCTCCTACAAAACCACCAATCACAGGTATTGTTTTTTTGTCAATAAGGGGATCCAGAGTTTTGGAAACTCTAAGTCTTGTAGTATCCATTAGAGGTTTTGAATTACCAAAATTAGAATCAGTTACAATTCCTACTTCCTTTCCAGTTAGAGGAATAGATTTTTTTCCAATGTCAATGATAGCAGCAGAGATTATTTGTATTGATAGTCGCTCGCCAAATGAGAAAAGATAATCCATTGATCTTGGTGTTACTTCTCCAAGTAATACCATACCATCAATTAGAGCATTAAGTTCATCAAAGTATTCATTGAATGTTTGTAAAAGTTTTTTTCTTATCTGAGATTTTTTTATCGTTTGTTTTGCAAGTTGTTGATGTCTATTTGCAATATTTTTTGCTAACAATTCGGCTTTTTTCTTGTTCTCTTTTTTTATTGATTGAGATATTTCTATTAAATCATCTGTAGTATCACTTATTGCAGAACATACAATTGCAAGTTTATTTTGTTTTGATAAAAATTGAATATGTTTTGCAACGTTTTGAATGTCCTTAGGTGTAGAGATAGAAGTTCCACCATATTTCAGTACAAGTTTCAATTCAAAATACCTGAATTGTTTTATCTTTAAATGCTTTAACTTTCTACTCGTGGAGCCAAATAGAAGTGAATTCTGCCAATATTTGCTACTTTGAATTCTATTCTAAGAGGTTTGGCAGTAGAAAATTCACAAGTCACATTACCCGCCGTTGAGCCTACAGCTTTGACTACTGGATTAAGGTATTCCAGGCTGTAGGTTCCCGTACTATCCTCTGTTGAGGAAATTTCTTCAATCTCTTCAGATTCTTTTTCAAGGTCGATTACAACTTCTCCTGAATCTCCCTTTCCTGAGAAATCAGCGTTAGAATCAGCGGTATGCATAGTAAGGTAGTCTGAGACAACTTGTACATCGCCTAAAATTCTGTCAAACAACGATGAAGATAAAGTAATTTTGGAATTGTATGGGATTTTTGGTAGAGGGGTATCAGTAGCAGAACTTTCAATGAGACGCATTTTGTATTTTTTATTTTTTCCAATAGTTACAAGAAGTAAATTTTGTTCTGAAATACTAATTTCAATACTATCTTTTTTGTCGGCTCTCTTGATTAGTTTTGAAAACTCGTCAATTCTTACTCCAAATTTTATATCGCTATCACATTCATATTTTTCAAAAGCTGAATTTGGCCAAGAAATATCAATTAACGCAACATGTGATGGATCCATTCCTCTAAATGTGATCCCTTCGGAAGTAGCAACAAAAGTTGCTTCTTCTACAAGTGTAGAAATAGCAGAGATAATTGCTTTGAGATCATCAGATCCGCTTGTTTTTGCGTTAAAAGTCAAACTGATTTTCAGGTGCTATAAGTTCAAGTTAAACGTTATGCGTAATTACGCCATGTATTTTTACATTTTGTACATCTGTAAAATTGTGTTGTTGGTTCATCTGCACTTCTGGTTTGCAGCATCCACCAAACAGCTTCATTATTTCCACAATTTTCACATTCAATTTCTATAGTAGGTAATGATTCCTCTCCTTCATTTTCTGCAAAAACATTGAATGCTTCAGTTGATTCTTCTTCTACAACTTTTTTTGGTTGAGGGGAAGATCCACCTTCTACATAGCCACATTTAAAACATTTGAGATCAGAACCATCTTTTTTTAATTTGACCTCACATTTGGGGCAAAATTTCATTTAATTTCCCTTTATTGTAGAATTGAATAATTTTTTAAGTTCTTCTGCTGTTTTTTCTGCAGTTTGGGTTGCGTTTTTGATTTCTTGGATAGGTTTGGTTGATGAATTAACTCGCATCCAGCACTCGTTTGTTAATGGGTGTTTTACAATAACGCCTGCAAAGTCAATTTTGGAAGTCTGTAAGAGCTCATGCTGGATAATATACAATATTCCAATGTCAGTATCTTTTATTGAAAGATTGAGTTCTTTTGGCTCTGAACTTACTACTTGGGCTTGCATGTATTCGGAAAAAGCACTTATTGTGGATATAAATCCTTATGATTGATAGATATGGGAAATAGCAAAATTTCTGAGATTTTACTAGTTAATGGTAAGGATCAATACTCAGCCAGTGATACAATAGAGATTCATGTTCAATTTTCTATTGACGGTGATATACGAGAATCCTTCACAGAAGAAAAATGGACCGACGCATATAACAAAAATGATGTCTCCTTTAAGCTAAAGTATGGTATAAAGCTGATTTCTGGTAGTTTTCGAAAGAAAGAGATTGGAAAACCAATAGACACATACCGAAAGGCCTCCATTTTTTGGACGAGAAATCCTAAATTAGTAAATCCTATGAAAGACAGAAGAATTTGGGTTCAAGTAGCGAAGAATTTTGAACCATTTATTCGACTTTCCGAAGAAGAGGTCAGACAAGAATTGTTTGATTTCAATGAGAGATTTGTAATAAAGGCTTCAGATTTAGGGCCAGGAAAACATAAGATAGGAGCAGAGGTTTTTGCTTCTTGGCAAAAACACGAGTACACAGATTCTGACAGTATTAAAAATACTTCAAAAGAAATTGAGATTACAATAAATTAAAAATTTTTAGTTTTTGTCTTTCTTTCTTGCACCGAAGAATCCACCTTTTTCTTCCAGGTCTTCAACATACGAATCCATATCAAGTTTGAATTCTTCTTCGTCGGCATACGCCCGTTCAGCATGTTCACTAATATCAAGTCCAGCATCTTCCACTTCGGGGGATACACGAACTCCTACTAAGAAGTTGATTACCTTCATTATAATGTAGGTTCCTCCAAATCCTAAGGCAGCGGCAACTGCAACACCAATTGCCTGAATTCCTAATTGATCTGGATTACCAAATAGTAATCCATTTGGACCTGCTGGGTTGATTGCAGTACTTGCAAATATACCGATGGCAAGTGAACCAATAATTCCTGCAGTTCCGTGGACGGAACTTACATCTAAGGCATCGTCTATCTTTAGTTTCTCTTTGAATATGACTAATGTAGAGTATGATGCAATACCGATGGCAATGCCAATTACAAATGAATGTTCAACACTGACAAATCCTGAAGCCGGAGTAATTCCTGCCAAACCTGCAATGGCGCCGTTAACTGCAGCTACAACTGAAGGTTTTCCTGACCTCATCCATGATAATCCAACCCAAATTAATGCAGATACTGATGAGGCCATGTGAGTTACAATTACTGTATTTCCTGCCAAAGAACCTGATGCAAGAGCACTTCCTGCATTAAATCCGAACCAACCTAACCATAGCAAAGAGGAACCTACTACTGCAAGAGGAATGCTATGAGGAATTTCAATTGCTGGTCCAAAGAATCTTCTCCGTCCTAGTACCATTGCAGCTGCTAAGGCACCCATACCTACACTCGTGTGGATTACAATTCCTCCTGCAAAATCTACAACACCTAATTCTGCTAACCAACCTCCTCCCCAAACCCAGTGTACAAGTGGGTAGTAGATCAAGATTGACCATGTTGCTATGAATATGATAAATGAGCTAAATTTCATACGTTCAGCTATCGTTCCTGTAAGAAGTAGTGGAGTGATACACGCAAACATGAGTTGGAATTTTACAAATAACACCCCTGGTATGGTTGGTGCATAATCAAGGGAATCATCCCACGGAACTCCCTTTAGGAAAACCCAGTCCAGGTTACCCATTAAACCACCAGTATGATCTGGACCGAATGATAAACTAAATCCAAAAACGAACCACATTACAGAAAGTAGAGCTAAACCAAAGAAGATCTGCATGAAAACTGATACGGCATTTTTCTTTCTTAGTAAGCCAGATTCAAAAAGTCCAAGTGCAGGAATCATTAACAATACTAAACTTCCTGCTACGAGCATCCATGCTGTATCACCTGTATCTATTGGCAACGTTATTGTGAGATTTTTGAAACTAAATAATAATAACGAAATTTGATATCTATTTGATTATCACTTGATTATCAAAATCTGAAACTATTATTTGTGAAAAACCTTGTCAATTCATTAAATGATTAAGATCCAAGCATTTCTCGGAGAAAATGACGTAATGGACATAAGCGAGGCACTAAAAGAACTTGAAATTGGTGGATTGACTGTAAACAAAGTTAGAGGACGTGGTAAAAGACCTCCCCCCGAAATCCATGCTTCCAAAGGAAGTGCCATATTTCAACCACAGTTTAGCCAAAAATATGTCATTGAATTAGTAGTTCCGGAAAGTAAAGAGGAACAAGTGATAAACATCATTAAAGACAAAGGAACAATTGGAAAAATCTTCGTTTCACCAATTCTAAGAGCTGTTGATATTGCTTCAGGTGACGAAGGAGAAAGTACTATCTAAAACTCTCTAAAATTATTTCCATATACCACTGTTGGATGTTTGAGCTGTTTTTCAAAGGAAGGTAGATATCCCATTATACAGTGATTAACAAAATCACTAAATGATTTGATTCTGTGATCAGAGACTAGGGTTTCGTAATTTTCTTCATAGACAGTCTGAAGTCTAAGTAGGGTATATTTTTGCAAAGGTACTAATCTACTTCTTTTAATTTTAGGTTTTGGTGGAAATTTAACATCATCTAATTCTAAGTCTTGTGTGCTTTCAAGAGTATCAATTTCCAAAACTTCCTCCATTTCAGATACAAAGATTTTTCCAACCTTGCTTGAGGTAAACCCAGATTTTTTAGAAATCATATCAATAACTTTTCTTGCATCTTTTTCAGCAACTACCAATTCAATTTTTGATAAAGGAATTGTTTTTACGCTAATTGTTCCTCCAACTTTGGAACCCAGTTGTTTATCGAAAATTTTGCTATCCTCCAAGTTTCTTTTATCAATTATTGTGTAACCAAGTTTACTTAGCTTCTCAGCAATTATTGTATAGCTTGATCTTTTGATAATCGCCTCGATTTTCTTCATATCCAAAGTCAAAAATTTGCTTATTTATTATACTATCTAATTCTCATCTTTGAAAATACAAAATTTACCTATGAAATTATGAAAATTCACGAGTATTAGGATTATGAAGAGTTTTGAGTTACTTTTTTTTGGATTTTTTCTTGTCTTTTCTAGGATCTTTGGATTGAGTTTTTCTTTCTTTTCTAATTGTTATTACTCCTTTTAGAATTAGTGGAAGAGCAGCTGCAAATAAAACAGCCACAAACCATGTAGGTATATCAGAAGACGCCTCCTCTGGAGTTAATTCAGATTCTCCAGATGTTACGATAGCATTAAAAATTATAGTTGGGATAAACCATACACATAATCCCAAGATTAACCAGTAAATCCCTTTCAATACAATTTCACTCTATTACTACCTTATAATTTTAGAACAAAAAAGGAAAAAATCAATTATTTGCTTCTGGTGTCTGTTTTCTCTGAAAATGCATTCGGATCTGATATGTTACCAGGCCGTACCCAGGGATCAAGACAATAAAATAAAGTGCCTTAAGCCATCCATCCAAAACATCAATTTTCATAACAAAATTTAAGCTTAGGTATACAAGTACCGCCGCAAAAACAAATGTCCAAACTAGAGACAATTTTTTGAAACCTTTCTATTCTTCTGGAATTATTTGTTTAACTTTAGAAATAATTTCCATGTAATTTGCTCCTGGTTCAGAACTTATCAAAAGGAGATTGTTGTCTGGAAGTAATAGACTGATCAACGTAACTTTATCAAATTCTGTAATGTTTGTTTTCTCATTTCCAATTTTATGAGCTAAGTTTTGGATACTTGTCCATCTTTGAAAAGTATAATGAACTGACATTTTCACTTCGTCAGGACTAAGTAATGGGGCAGAACTATCTCTATGTTGTTCAATAGCCAAGTCTCCTCTTGAATTTAGGATTCCACTAAATCTGACTTGAGGAAGTAATTCTAATACTATGTCGCATAGTTGTTGATGATCCATTTCTGATAGTCCTCAAAAAATATCCCTATTATGTGTATAATTTCGTTTTCAGAATTTGTTTTTAAATAATTAACAAATTCTATTTTCTAGCCTAAAATCAATTTTGGCTATTTAAAATTCTGAGTAATTAGGGATATAAGGAACTTTTTTCATGAGTTTCCCATGGCAAAATATGATGGTCTTTTAGGTCAGCCTGTACTAGAAGTCGAAGAGCCTGATAAGGAAGGAGGAATTACCTTTATCTTCAAAGATAACAGATTTCTTTTCATAAAGGCTTCTGATGGGAAGATTGAGACTGTATCGATTCCGGAGTAGATGAAAAATGGAAAAATTTGATCAAATCAAAATGTTAGAACTTGTCAAGGTCGAAGATCCTGATGCAGATGGAGGATTAACTTTGATTTTCCAAGAAAATAAAAAACTCCAGATAAAACTTGTAGACGGTAAATTAGTTTCTGAATTTACTTAGTTTTGTACATGTTTTTGATAATACGAAATTGCAAGTTCTTGAACTTCTGATTGAATTGAACCTGGTCTTTCGTTTCTTATTTTTTCAATTGCATCTTGTGCTGAATATTTCTGATATTTTACAAGATAGCATGCAAGAATTGTTCCAGCTCTTCCCATTCCAGCAGCACAATGAACCATTACTGCTTGTTCGTCAGTAATATTTTGGTGGATAAACTCAACAGCAAGATCAATTTTTTCCATATCAGGCGCAGTAAGATCTGGAGTTGGAACATGCAAGTATCCAATTTCTCTTGTCCATTCTTCCGGAAGAGAATTTTCTGTCATTGTTACTATTGATTTTACGCCTTGTTTTAGAATCCAATCCAGTTCATCAAAAGAAGTGGGCATTCCAGAACCGGCTAACTTTTCGTCAATTAGCCAAGAGAAATTTGTAGGCTTTTTGGTTATTTTACCATGAACTTTTCTCCATAGATTTCCTGGTTTACTCATGGTTTAAGATTAACAATTCTATATTTTTAGCATTGCGAAAAATACACTCACCTTATATCTGAAGGAATAGAGTTTAAGGTGTGGTAGGAAAAGAAGCAGTTCTTTATGAGAAATTACCTGACAAAAAAGTTCGATGCACAGCATGTGCACGTTATTGTGAGATGAAAGAAGGTCAAATTGGTCTTTGTGGAATTAGGGGGAATGAGCATGGAAAGTTAAACTTGTTTGTATATGGAAAGGTAATTGCAGGTCATGTAGATCCCATAGAAAAAAAGCCTGTTACACATTATCATCCAGGCTCAAAAGTGTATTCTATTGCTACAACAGGATGCAATTGGCTTTGTAAATATTGTCAAAATTACGATATTAGTCAAAGAAGGAAAATTGAGGGTGCGGATATGACCCCAGAACAAGTTGTCCAAACTGCTGTAAATAATGGGGCTGATGGAATTGCATACACATACAACGAACCATCTATTTTCATCGAATTTGCAAGAGATTGTGGAGTAATTGCTCATGAAAAGAATCTTTACAATATTTTCGTATCAAATGGATATGATACTCCTGAATCAGTAAAAATGATGGGGGAATTTTTAGATTCTATTACTGTTGATTTTAAGGGAAACGCCGAACCGGATTTTACACGAAAATATATTGGAGTTCCTGATCCTCAACCAGTTTTTGATTCTCTTTTGGAAATACGAGATAAAACCAAAATCCATGTTGAGATTACTGATTTGGTTGTTCCCCAAGTTGGTGATAGTTTAGAATATGCTGAAAAATTATGTAAGTTCGTTTACAATGAATTTGGACCAGAGATGCCAATTCATTTTTTGAGATTTCATCCAGATTATAAAATGATGGAGTTTGAATCTACTCCTGTTGCTACATTAGAAAAACATCATGCAATAGCAAAGAAAGTTGGTTTAAGGTATGCATATCTTGGTAATGTTCCAGGACATCCGTTAGAACATACCTACTGTCCAGAATGTAATAATATTGTAGTAAAGAGATTTAGTTTTGATATAGAAGAGTGGCATCTTAATGAAAAGAATCAATGCAAATTTTGTGAAAATCAAATACCAATTGTTGGAAAGTTGTCAAAAAATTACAAGCAAAATAGATTTCATTTTGTTCAATAGTTTGCTATAGCTCTGACTGGTGAACCAGTAGTGTCCTTTAATTTAAGAGGTAATACGATGTATTCAAATTCTAATTTTGATATTTTTTCCAGATTGGCCAGATTTTCCACAATTAAGATGTCATTTTTTGCCAAGATTTTATGCACAGAAAAGGATGTTTCTGAGCCTAAATCAATGCTTGGAGAATCAATTCCAACTAGGTTAATTTTTTTTGAGGATAGATATTTTGCTGCAGAGATAGATAATCCTGGATTTTCTGTAAAGTAGAATTTTTTTTCAAGATTTTTTTGCCAATTTGTGAAAAAGATAACTGAAGAATAATTTTGAATAGTTCCATATTTTTTTTCAAATTTAATTAGATCATTTTTAGTGATTGCTTGATTCTTTCCTTTTTTGATTTTAATTAAAAGTGATTTACCCATTAATCGGTTCAGAGATATTTGATGGATTTTTTTTCCTTTTTCTGTAAAATGATAGGGAGCATCAAGATGAGTCCCCGTATGAGAACTCAAAAAAAGTAATTCTAGGTTGTATAGATCTTCTTTGATTGTTGACCATGATAGAAATTGAGGTGATGGTGATCCAGGGAAGGTTGGAATAGTAGGAGAAATCGTTAATGTCAGATCTAATTTTTTCACATCCATTAATCTAAAAGGTAGTTAATCAGTCTTTGATTGTCATGAAAAGTTAAATACTGTTTATGAAAATCTGCAACATGCCTACTGCATATGTTTTATTAAATTCTGATTTAGGTTCAGATGCTTCAATAATTGATGAAGTAAAACAAATTCTTGAAGAAGAAGATGTAGAGTTTGAAGTACAAGGAGTTTATGGTGTATATGATATTGTTTTGAAACTATCGTCAGATAATGCTGATAATTTAAGAGGAATTATTACAAATAAAATTAGGAAAATAAACAAAGTACAATCTACTCTTACTATGATGGTTATAGAAGAGCAAGAAAATCTATAGTTTTTTTATTTCATCAATTACCTGAATTATCTGAGATTCTGTATTGAAAAGATGCGTAGAGGCTCTGATAATTTTCTTATCATAAATTTCTCGAACAGCAAGAATTATGTTCTTTTTCTCTAATTTTTCCACCACAAATTCTGGTTCTAACCCTTCAATTATGAACGAAACAATGCTTGTCCTCTTTTCTGGATCATCTGGTCCATACACAGTGATTTTAGAAATTTTGGATAATTCTTCTCTAAGAATATTTGATAATTTTTTATTTTTTTCTTGGATATTTTCAAATCCAAAGTTGTAAAGATAGTTTGCAGAAGATTCTAAACCAACTATTCCAACATAATTTCTAAATCCCGTTTGAAATTTTTCTGGAATATCTTTGAAAGCTAAGTTAGAGTCTTCGTATAACAAAGCAGATTCCCCTCCAATTGAAATTGGTTCTAGTAATTGGCTGGACTTTCTATCACAATAAAATAAGCCTGTTCCCATTGGGCCACAAAGCCATTTTGAACCATTAAAAGACATAAAGTTACATTTTAGATTTTTTACATTGACATTTTTGATACATCCTACTGTTTGTGCACTATCTAGGAAAAATGGAATGTTATTATCTAAAATTTTTCCAATTTCTTCAATGGGTAAAATTGAACCAGTATTATAGAGTGCATGACTTAGGGCCACCAGCCTGGTGTTATTATCGACTAATCTTGAGAAATCGTCTAATTCAAAAAACCCATTTTGATCAACATCAAGATTTCTTATTTCAGTTTTATTTTTCAGGCGAAGCCATGGATAGAAGTTTGCGTGATGTTCATGAGACATTCCTCTAATTACAATATTAGAATTTGAATCATATGTTAGACCATTTGCTACAAAATTCACACCATCAGTTGTACTTTGGGTTAGGATTATCTCGTCAGGTTGACAGTTTATAATTTTAGAAATTATTTTCCTAACATTCCTAAATTTTTCAGAAATAAAAGGTTCAGATTTGTTGGAATCAGGACCCATTCCATTATAAGAGATTAAGAACTCATTCATAGCCTCAATGCTTTGCTTTGGCATTATTGAAACAGATGCATTATTAAGATAGATTTTGTCAGTGGCAAAATCATCAGATATATCTTTGGAAACTAAATTCATTATTATATCTGATTCTGGCTAAATTAGTGTTGGATAAAAATCCTCACCAAATTTTAGATAATAAGCTTGAAAAAATCAAAATTGAATTTTCAAAGAAAAATCCAAGTCTCATTTTGTGTAAGCAACCATTTTTGAAATCTGAATTTTTGAATAAGTTGGTTGATGGGGCTGATTTTCCAGTGCTATTTTTCGATATTGATTTGTTGTATACGGGATATGTTAAATCTGGTTTAATCAAGAAAAATGATAAAGTAAGAATTTTTCGAAGCAATAAAGAAAGTTTCAGTCAAAATCTTGAAAAAATAATAGAAGTAATTTCCAAAGAACGAGTTTTGGTTGTAATTGATACTTTAAATGGAGTTTACAATATGTTTGACGAGATAGAATCAGCTAGATTTGTCAATTCAGCAATTATCCTATTATCTACAATTTCTAGGCAAACCCAATCTCAAATAATTGTAAGCGGTATAGCAACTCAGAATGAGGATGGTCAATTGGTTTTGTCACCTAGTGGAAGGCATCTAATTAACACCAAACAAACTGGAAAGTATTTCCTTAGCATGGTTGATTCAAAAATAATTCTAAAACCAATCGATAATCGAATGATCGATCAATCTTATGTAGTAGAGAAATGAAAAAGATCAAAATTTCTAACGGCGTTATAAAATCTCAAACGGTGTTATAACACTCGATTTTTCGGTAAATTATATAAAGATCAAAACATGAAAAATTTTTGTAATGCCAGTAGGAATTATTCCCGACATCAGTGAACAAATGTGTATCGGATGTGCACTATGTGTAGAAATCTGTACAACTCTTGGTCCAGATGTCCTTAGAGTAAAACCAGTAGAAGGCTGGAAGAGAGGTAAAGCATTTGTCTTTTACCCAGAAAGATGTATTTCTGATGGTGCATGCATCGGTGTATGCCCAACAAAAGCAATCTTCTGGATGAGACCAATGGACTTTACTGTTGGACAACCAGTTCCACTCCACAAAGATTCAGTCTTCGTAAAAGGTTGGACCGAACTAGTAGACTAGTCGAATTCAATCATTTTTAATTTATTTTTATTTTGTTAAAATTAAATTGCACTTGATTTTCCAACTGGTACCTTTGAAGATTTTTTGAGCCAAATAATAATTCCTATAAACATTGCAGCAGGAATCAAAATTATTGCTATAGCCATTTCATAATAGATTTCTAATCTTTGTGCAGGTTTAATGTGATAAGCTTCATGTGTGGTTTTTTCTGGATTATCATAAACTACTCCAGTAAAGTCAACAGAACGCTGTGCCTTATTTTCAACAACCCCCCCAACTGTGACACTTTCCTCGGCTAAAATAGATGAAGATTGTATTCCTTGAATTCTAATAATTATAGAACCTGATTTATCAAAGACAAAATTTCTATAATCTCCTCCAATTTGGTTCAAACCTTGGTCACGGTAAATCTCTTGCCCATTTTGAAAAATTATAAAATCATATTGCATTCTGGCCAAGTTTGAATTTGTTTCTGGATCATAAAATTGATAGACGAACTGAACTTTCTCATGAGTTTTGATTATGGGAGGATCCCAAGTGAGGTTTACTTCTATTCTTCTATCAGGTGTATATTGTAAAAGAGGGAAGGTGATTTTTTGTCCTGTTGCATCGTGTGGATAATCCGGAATTTCTTTTTCAACAACCACAACACCTTCCATCCATGGATGTATGGTACAAAAGTAGGAAAATATTCCAGGCTCTTCAAACTTGTAAGACCATGAATCTCCAGGGATGAATCTTCCACTATCAAATTTCCCATCAGGAATACCAAAATTATCACTCATCCAACCAAATCTACCTGATCCTTCTCCTGAGGTTACAGTGTGACCTTCCCTGTCATCATTATACCAGATTACTGAATCACCAATAGATATGGAAATAACTGGGGGATCATACCAAACTTCCGCAGGTGTGTTTAATTCGGGATTAAAAGCTCCATATGGAATATCAATAATATATTCATCAGCATATGCTGTTGAAATTAAACTTACTAGAGCAATTGTAAAAATTAATGGAAGGGTTTTCATCTGTAATAATTCTACTTTGTGAATTCATATAAGATTAAGTTGATTTCTCATTTTGAGACTCATATTTGAGAATAAAAAATTAAAGATATTTTTAAAAGGAAACTTTTCGAAAATATTCCATGAAAAGGATAGAAGCCGTAGTTCAGAGCGAAGTTTCAAGAAAGGTAGTAAGGGCTGTAAGAGAGACTGGAGTAGGGGGAGTTACGTTGATTGAGTCTTTAGGTCAAGGGGCAGGATATAGACCAGAAATAGCAGGTAAACAAATTGAATTCAATTCTACTGATGTAATTTTAACTGTAGTCAATGATTCTCAAGTTGATGCTGTAATTTCTGCAATAATGGATACAGCTTATACTGGAAAAAAAGGAGATGGGAAGATCTTTATCAGCAATGTAGAAGAATCATATGATATTTCTACTAAAGAAAAATCAGTGAATACGATTTAATTTTATATTATTTTTTGGTTTTTGAATCTCTTAGTTTTCTTGATACGATGTATCCAACATAACCATGTTCAGGGGAAACAATTTCACTTTCAATTTTTTTATATGTATAACCCTCCAAATGTTTGGCATTTTCGTAAAATTCCTCACCAATGATTAGTCCGTTTGCTGGAGCAGATCTATTGATTTTAGCACATCTGTTGACAGTTGCCCCAAAAATATCATTAACCGAAGATGTAGAGGTTCTGGCTATTCGTACAATTCCAAAAGTTGCACTAGTTCTATAATCAACAGTAGGAAGATTATGTTTGTGCAGTTGATCAAGGATATCCTTACGTGTTTCTCCTAATGTTAAACAACAGTTAAGACATTTTTTTATGGTCAGATCTTTTTCAGAGTGCAACACCGGAAAATAGAATAGTAGAGCATCTCCAATATTTTTAACCACTATTCCACCAAAATTTCTGACTGTTAATGCCACTGAGTTCAAGAAAATTTTATAAAATTCACTTGTTTGCTCGTCAGTAAGCGTAGCAGTAATTTTAGTAGAGTTCATGATATCTACCATGCAAACACAATATTTTTCGCTGTAATCTGAGAATTGTAAAAGAATGTCTTCTTGTTGTTTGATCACATCCTCTTTTTCTTTAATTTCAATAAGTGATTCCTGAAGCTTTTGTGCCATAGAGTCAAAAGCATGAGATAGTTCTCCTATCTCATCAGAGGTATTGATCTTTGTTCTAACTTCAAAATTACCATCAGCAATTGTATTGGCTGCATTCTTTAATTTGATTAGTGGTTTTGATAATGTTCTTGAAATGATAAAGGCAATTATTGCCATTCCAGTTGTGATAAGAATTCCAGTTTCAAAAATCCTACCTTGGAGAGTTACGATAGGCCGTATTGTTTCTTCTTCGTCAATTTCTGCAAGTAAAACAAATCCTAAATCTACTGCACAATAAGTGGATCCATATATTGGAATTTCCCTATAATCAAGATAAAGTCCTTCATGGTTTATTCCTTCATTGAAGCATTTTTGGACTCCAACAGTGTCTACTTTTTGTTTGAAAATAGTATTTTCAAGAAATCGTGATTCTGATAACATCAAAAAGTCTTTGTTTACGATATAGATTTCTCCAGATTCTCCAAGGCCACTTCGATTTAGTAAAATGTTATCAATAGCTGCAGTTCTCATACGAGAAATTACAACTCCAATAGCTTCATCTCCAATTTTACTATCTTCTGCGTATACGGGAGAGATTACAATCATTTTTTTAGTATTTTGGAATGGTTCAAATTCTACAAATGAAGAATCTAATCCTTTTTGGAACAAAGGATCATTTAGAAAATTGTCTTTTTCAGTTCTTCCAAGTGAAAAATAAACATCACCATTTTTTCCAATAATTTTTACATCTTCAAATCCTATTGAGAATCCAATTAAAGTTTGAAATGCCTGAATCTGAGTTAAAAAATCTCTTCTTTTACTTTCTATTGATTTTTTCAATTCATCCTCACTGCTTGTATTAAGTTCTGTAACAAGAATACGGATCATTGGGTCGGTAGTGATTATTTCATTTTGTTCAATTCTTGCATCAAGTAGAAGCCTCAATGTTTCCCCACGAATGCTAGATTCTCCAAATAATTGTTCTCCAGTTCTTTCTTTAAGAATCTGTTCAGCATAATTAAAACTCAAAAAGGCTGTAATAGACAAAGCAATTATTGATACAACCATCACAAGAAGAATTAATTTTTTATTTAAAGCAAAAGATATTGCCAATTCAATTTCTTTTAATTATCTTTGAATATCAAGTCTTTGATTGTAAAATACTTGAATTTTATTGATTGTTTTAGATGAAAATTGATACAAATGTTTTGAATTTTACTTCCTAAAACCAAATTTCCATCCTGATTTGGTGGGTTTCTTGTCAAGATTTTCAAGCATTTGGTATGTAATGGTGAATCCTTTGCCTACCATTGTATCATCTTTATTGTACTTGGTCTTGTCAGGAACAAATTCATCTGCTAAATCTTTAATTTTTTTGGTTTTTAGGTCAGCTAATCTAATTTGTTTTCCATTTTCTAGTTTAATTTTGGCATCATTACTTAATCCTTGAACAGAAAATGTTTCAAAAAATCGTAAAAGCCCATCTTTCTTCAAATTGATTTCAACATCATAGGTTACTTTACTTCCATAGAGTAAAATTTCTCTACCACTGATTTTTACATCATCTTCAAGATTAAGGGCAATTATGGAATCAGCATCAAGGGACACTGTATTCACAACATTTTCTGCAATAATTTTACCTCTAGGTGCTAAAATTTGAGTTCTATGTTCTTGTGTAGTATAAACACCAACCTTTCCTGAAGGATCTTGTACTTTGTATTTCCTCCCAAAAACATTTCCTATGACTGCATTGCCGTTTTCTACAAATAAGATAGCGCCGTTTTCAATTTTGTATTTATTTTCAATTGGATCTACAAATTTGAAATCTCCTTTTGACACGTGAATATTTGTTTGAAATTCCTTAGTCCAAGATGGACTTGTAATATTTCCCTGCATAATTATTGGACCATCATATTCCAATTCTCCTGCCATAAAATTTCCCTTTATGGATAATGCTCCGTTTGCTTTTCGTTCTAATTCTATTTCCCCTAATGTCTTTGAACCAAATAATCTAGTGGCAGTTGAATTGGCTCTATTCAAAGCACCAGCCCATTCTTGAGCTAATTTCATTTCTTTAGAAAGTTCTTTTCCCAAAATTTTGTTTTTTCTTCTAATATCTTCTTCAGAATCTCCAGAGTAAACTCTAGATTTTCTTAATCGTTCAACGTCCGTATCTGGGTATTTTTTTCCAATTTTTAGATCCTCATAGGCTTGTTTTATTTTTATGAATTGTTCACTATCTCCACCTTTATCGGAGTGAAATTGTAAAGCTAACCTTCTGAAACCATCACGAATTTCTGTTTCTGATGAATTTTCTCCAATACCTAAAATATCATAATTACTTTCTACCATATCTACCACAGATTTTGAGTTAATTCACTCCTCTAGTAACTTAATCCTTTACTGAATATGAAGGATTCATGATTAAAAAATAATTTCTATTTAGATTAAAACTCAAAATTTTGAAAATCTAGAAAAATGGTGGGATACCCCACAAGTATTTACTTTACCACTAAAACAGGAATTTTTGTTTTGTGCATTACATAATTAGAGGTACTTCCAAAATGGATTGCTTCTTGTGCTGCACCCATTCCTCTAGCTCCTATCACGATCATGTCATACTTTCCTTTTTCAGCAAATTTGACAATTTCTCTACCAGTATGACCTCCTCCAGTTTTGTACTTGAAGGTGGCTCCTGCTTGCTGTGCACGTTTCATTGCTGGGCCAATGGCTTTGACAGCTTTGCTTTGTGCTTCATCTTTCATTTTTTGAGTGTATTTTATTCCTGCTAGGATTGGCAAATGGAACACATAAAATCCTGTTATTTCGGCTCCGCTTTCTTTAGCAATTTCAATTGCTCTATCTAATCCTCTTGTGGCATTCTTTGATCCATCTACTGGAACAAGGATTTTTTTGAATCTTGCCATAATGGCTTTGGTAATTCTTCGAATATATAAAAGGACTGTGATTACCGCAATTGAGATTTCATCATTTGAAAAGTTTGAATAAAATTCATGAATGAAAATAGAGTTGAACTTTTTATAGAGATCAAAATTTGGTTTATTGTTGTCTATTAATGAGATTAGTAACAAACCCATAACCATTCTAAAAGATTCAACTTTATCCGATGTAATAAGAAAATTATTAGAAACAAAACTTAGCAGATTAATAGTTTTAGAAAGTGGAAATCCAGTTGGAATAATAACTGAAAAAGATGTTGGTTTGTTTCTTCTTTCTGAAACTTCAAAACAAGGGTTAGACGATATTTCTATTAGTAAAATAATGAAACCTGTTTTGTATGTTGATGAAGGAATAACTCCAAAAGAATCTGCCAAATTAATGATTGAAAAGGGAGTATCCTCTCTTACTTTGGGTTCAGCTGATAATATTCAGGGAATTTTTACCAAAACTGATCTTGTAAAATATTTTCTTAAGAACTCATCAGAAAAAAAGGTAGTTGATTATATGACACACAATTTTGTTTTTACTCATTCTGCAGCACCCTTATTCAAAGTAGTAAAGAAAATGCTTGAAAACAAAGTGTCACGAATTATTGTAAAAAATCAGAATGAGGAAGCAGTAGGAGTAATTTCTTTTAGAGATCTCTTTAGGATTTCTTTAGAGTTAGGTAGCGAAGAAGATGATACTGGATTTACTATTTCAGATCAAATCAGGAAAGGATTCTTATCTGAAGAAGGATTTGGAGACATTTCCCTAGCACGGGAGGTGATGAGTAAAGGGATAATCTCTATCAAATTTAATGAGAAATTAACAAGTGCCTGTCAGTTAATTCTTGAGAACAACGTTAGTGGACTTGTGGTTCTTGATGGCAATGGAGACATTGCTGGAATAATAAGTAAAACAGACGTAGTTAGGGCTCTAATTGATTGATATTTTTTCGAATAAATTAAAAAAATGAAAATTGTTGATAAAGTATAATGAAATGGCATTTTGATGATTTTATTTATGGTTCAATAGATGGTGCAGTTACTACCTTTGCAATTGTAGCAGGAGTTGTTGGTGCATCCTTATCTCCAGGAATTATTTTGATTCTTGGATTTGCAAATTTGTTTGCAGATGGATTTTCTATGGCAGCTGCAAATTATCAAGCATCAAAAGCCAGAAATGAATACATCGAAATGAAAAGGAAACAGGAAGAATGGGAAATTGATAATTTAGAGGAACAAGAAAAAGAGGAAATTCGTGATATTTACAGTAAAAAAGGATTCAAAGACGAGTTGTTGGAAGAAGTTGTCCGTATAATTACTTCAAGAAGAAAAGTGTGGATAGATACTATGATGAAAGAGGAACTAGGATTAATTGAAGACGAAAAACGGCCTTTAGATAGTTCCTTTAGTACCTTTGTTGGGTTTAATTTAATTGGAATAATCCCATTAATTCCATTTATGATCTTTATTGCT
>JABAOH010000097.1_pt1 | contig 19438 bp, 21 predicted proteins | sample 7062181 | NCBI WGS metagenome assembly JABAOH01 (sample SAMN14538630, study PRJNA623070) | marine sediment metagenome | biome: marine biome [ENVO:00000428]; feature: marine pelagic biome [ENVO:01000023]; material: deep marine sediment [ENVO:00002113]; isolation source: pool of 5 deep marine... | reverse complement strand
CAGCTTCACCAGAAGCTTGATCAAGCCATAATCGACCTCGCCGCATTTTTCAAGCCCTGTCTGACCGTGATGGACGGCTACCGGATTCTCATCCGGAACGGTCCGCAGGGAGGCCGGCTTTCCGATGCCCAACTCTTCAAGACCGTGGTGGCTGGAGTGGACTATGTGGCTGTCGATGCGGCCGGCGCGACGTTCTTTGACATCTCCCCTCAAGACCTTCCTTATCTACAGATCGCCCATCAGATGGGAGTTGGAGAAATCAACCTGGAGAAGCTCACAATTGAAAAAAGAACGGTCTAAAAAATACAGGATCATCCAGGCCCTTCGGATTTTCAGCCAAACGGTTTTCTTCGTCCTCTTTTTTTATCTGCTGCTCGGGACTCGCTTCCCTGGCGAAGACTACATCGGACGCGTGGAGATCTTTTTCCACTTTGATCCTCTTCTTGCCCTGACCACGTTCATCGCGTCCCGCACTGTATTCGTTTCTTTTGTCTTCGCCGCCATGACCGTAGTGATCACTTTTATCCTGGGGCGGGTGGCCTGTGGGTGGGTGTGTCCTCTCGGTTCAATCCATCAAGGCTTCTCTTTTCTATTCAAGAAATCGAAACTTCTCCGGCCGAAGAGACCCAAAGACAACTGGACTGTATGGAAGTACTACATCCTGGCGTTCGTCCTCGTGGGCACGATTCTTTCACTCAACCTGGTCGGAATTCTCGATCCCTTCTCTCTGCTTTACCGCTCTTTCGTCACAGGAATCCTGCCTGTGGTAAACACCGGTTTTTCTGCCTTTATCGGATTCCTCTACACAATCCACTTTTTTCCGTTGGGTGACAGTCTTGTTCAATTCCAGGAAAACCTGGCCGTGAATTCTATTTTTCTCCAGGGTTTCTTTATCGGCACACTTTTTATCGGGATCATCCTTCTCAACCTTTCGCGGGAAAGATTCTGGTGCCGCTCTCTCTGTCCCTTAGGGGCCTTCCTCGGTTTGATCTCTCGATGGAATGTGATCAAGCTGAAAATAGACACAAAAAAATGCATCGAATGCCACCTCTGTAACATTCACTGTGAAACCCAGGCCGATCCCTTTCCCGAGAAAGAATGGAAAAGCGCAGAGTGCGTCTACTGCTTCACCTGCAGCTCTATCTGCCCGACGAGCGCCGTGGAATTTCCGGTCAAAACCAAACCCGAGGAGATCAAAAAGGTTGACCTTTCCCGGAGAAAGCTCATATTCACCTCGCTCATGGGATTGCTCGCCGTTCCCTTTTTCCGCCTTTCTCCTTCGACGAAACGCGCCTCCCCGAAGCGGATCAGGCCTCCAGGAGCACTCCCTGAGGAACAGTTCCTTCAGAAGTGTGTCAAATGCGGCGAGTGCATGAAGGCCTGTCCGACTAACGGCCTCCAACCAGCCTTATCAGAAGCCGGCCCCGAAGGAATCTGGACTCCCATCCTCGTCCCTGAGATCGGTCATTGTGAGTACTACTGTTCCCTTTGCTCTCAGGTCTGCCCGACTGGCGCCATACAGGAGCTCGCCATACAGGAAAAGACGAAAGTGGTCATCGGACTGGCATGGGTCGATAAAAACAGGTGTATTCCTTATGACTTAGGAACTCCCTGCATCGTGTGCGAGGAACACTGCCCGACTTCTCCCAAAGCGATAAAGCTTATCAAAACGGAAGTCAAGCTCCCCGACGGGACAATTCAAACTCCGTTGGCTCCCGTTATCGACACAGACCTCTGCATCGGATGCGGGATCTGTGAGAACAAATGTCCGGTTGTGGACAAACCGGCTATCTATGTGACAAGCGTGGGAGAAAGCCGGTCTGAGAGAAACCAACTCCTCCTGGACCTGATCAAAGAGAGTTCAGACCCTTACTGATTTTGCTTTTACTCTACGATCTTGAACACTAAGGTCTTCAGCACCTCTCCGTTGGGACCGATCACATCCACGTGCCAGTCTCCAACCCATTCATGCCAGATGTTTTTCGACGTCCATGTGCGCCAGCTGGCGGACTCCACAGGCAAATTCCATCTGAAAATTTCTTCGTCCTTGTAGTACCAGATGTGAGTGATCTCAATCGGCTCCTGAGCTCCGACAATTTTCGTGTAGCAGAAGAGGTTTCCGACTGTCGCTTCGAATTCAGTTCCTTCCCCTATGGGCTCCCGGTCCTGGACATCCCTGCAAATGACGCCCACTTCCACCTTCACCGTTGGCTCTTCCTGGGCTTTTGCGACCGGCGCCTGGTAAAATGAAAAAGTCGCCAGTATTGCCAGGGCGAAAAGGATTGAACAAAGTTTTTTCATTGAGGCCCTCCTTTCCAGGATGATGCGATGATTCATGTATTTTTACCCAAGGCTGGCACAAATGTAGCACAAATCACGGTGTTTGACAATACCAAAGAATGTGGATTACTCAGAAACGATCTTTTTCAATTCTTCCTTGAGAGGGGGAATGACTTGAAAAAGGTCTCCGACTATCCCGAAGTCTGCGACTTTAAAAATAGAGGCTTCCGGGTCTTTGTTCACGGCCACGATGAATTTTGAGGAAGACATTCCGGCCAGATGCTGGATCGCGCCAGAAATCCCGAACGCCATGTACAGGTTCGGGGAGACCGTCTTGCCTGTCTGGCCGACCTGATGCTGATGGTCAATCCATTCCGCATCAACGGCTGAGCGAGAGGCTCCGACAGCCGAGTGAGGAAGCAGTGCAGTCAATTCTCTCAAAAGGGCGAAGTTTTCCGGGCCCTTCATCCCTCTTCCCCCGGAGACGACAATATCCGCCTCGGTCACATCGAGATCCGCGCCCTCTTCTCTCAGAATCTCGGCCACCTGCCCTTTAATCTGGTCTTCAGGAATGACCACCTCTTTTTTCACGACTTCTCCTTTTTCTTCCCCGGATTCAAGAAGAGGGAAAACATTCGGCCTCAGAGAAGCGATCTGCGGTGAAGATTTCAATGAAACAGTGGCCAAGACCTTGCCGGCGAATATCGGGCGGACTACCTCCAGTTTGCCGCCCTGGCATGCTGTCGAGATGCAATCCGTCGCCAGGCCGACTCCCAATTTAGCCGCCAGCCGCGGCGCCAGATCCTTTCCCATCGAAGTCGCGGGAAAGAGGATAATCTCTGGTTTGATCTCCTCGACGAGGGATCCTAAAGCCAAGGAGAAGCTCGACGCGGAATAATGGGCGAGGAGAGAATTCTCCAGCACATGGACTTTCGATGCGCCGTACGGTATCACTTCCGATGCCATCCCTTCAACGCCATGCCCGACAAGGACGGCATGAGCCTCTGTTTTGAGCTCATCCGCTCTTCTTTTTCCTTCAGAGAGAACCTCCAAAGAAGACTTTTTGACCTTTCCTTCTCTTATCTCAATGTATACGAGTATCATTTCATACCCCCTGCTAGATAACCTTCGCCTCTTCGTGCAAAAATTTGACCATTTGCTTGGCGGCCTCTTCGGGTTCATCCTCTATGACCTTCCCCGCTTGCCGCTGGGGAGGACTTTCCAGTTTTGTGATCTCTAAAAGCGGCACGACCTCTTCTTCTGTAAGCCCTAGATCTTCAAAAGTCATGATGGGAATCTCTTTCTTTTTCGCCGCCATAATGCCCTTGAGCGTCTCATACCGAGGCTCATTCAGCCCTTTCTGAGCGCTGACGACTGCGGGGAGGGAAAAGGTGACCTTCTCGAGAGCTCCTTCGATCTCCCGGTATGCGGTTCCTTTATTCCCATCAATCTCAAGCTTTGTGACGACGTTGGCCTGAGGAAGGCCCAAAAAATCGGCCACCATGGCAGGAATCTGGGCATTATCTGCGCCGACGGACTGTTTCCCGAACAGGAGGAGGCTGTGGTCAGGAAATTTCTTCTCCACGACACGGGCAAGGATTTTAGCTGTTCTCATCCCATCATATGTCTCGGGAGTCTCATCTTTGATCAGGACCGCTTCATCCGCACCCATAGCCAGGCCCTTCTTCAGAATCGTCAGCACCTCCTCATTCCCGACCGAAACGACAGTGACCGTCCCTCCGTTCGCTTCCCGCAAGCGAAGAGCTTCCTCAACCGCAAACTCATCATAGGGACTCAGAACAAAATTGACGCCTTCCTCGCTAATTGTGTTTGTCTGGTGATTAATTCTTATCTTCGCTTCAGTATCAGGGACTCTTTTTACGAAAACGCAGATGTTCACTTGTTCCTCCTTTTCAAGTATGTCCGGCTTCGGTCATGCCAACCGATGCAGGTCAAACAAGATGAGCAAGAGAAGTTTCTTCTCTGGCCGCTATGAAATCAAAGGCTCTCTTCGTCGAACTCCACCGTGTTTCCGGTTCGACTTCTCACCTCTCTTTTTCTTGCTGTTTTGATGCTTTTCTGTCCGCTCTCTATCTTGATTCGGAATCAGCCCTCATATCTTTTCAGAACAAGAGAGCCGTTCGTTCCCCCGAACCCAAAAGAATTTGTCAACACATACCGAACTTCAGTCGGACGGGCTTCATTGGGGACATAATCGAGGTCGCATTCCGGGTCAGGGTTCTCATAGTTGATGGTTGGAGGCATAGTCTGTTCCTTCAGACAAAGCGCAGAATATCCAGCCTCCACCCCGCCCGCGGCGCCTAAGAGGTGCCCAGTCATGGATTTTGTCGAGTTCACTCCAATCCTGTACGCGTGTTTGCCAAACACCTTTTTGATGGCGAGGGTCTCGATCTTATCGTTGTAGGGAGTGGAGGTCCCATGGGCGTTGATGTAGTCGATCTCTTGAGGGTCAATCCCCCCGTCCCCAATCGCCTTCGACATGCACAACACCGCGCCTTCCCCGTCTAACGAGGGCGCGGTCACATGATAAGCATCTGCACTCATCCCGTATCCGACAACTTCTGCATAGATTTTCGCATCACGCTTCAGAGCCGCTTCGAGTTCCTCCAGTATGACAACTCCTGATCCTTCGCCTATAACAAATCCATCCCTTTCCGCATCAAAAGGGCGAGAGGCCTTTTCCGGCTCGCCGTTCCTGACCGATAGCGCGCGCATTGCACAAAATCCCGACACTCCGAGAGGAGTGATCGGAGCCTCTGCGCCGCCGGATATCATGATATCTGCATCTCCTCTGGCGATAATCCGGAATGAATCTCCGATGGCATGTGTGCTGGTCGTGCATGCTGTGGCCGTGGCAGAATTCGGACCTTTCGCTCCGTATTTTATGGAAATTTGACCGGATGCTTCGTTGATAATGGTCGAGACCAGGAAGAAAGGAGTGACGCGTCCCGGGCCCTTCTCGAGCAGTGTCTTGTGTGTGTCTTCAATTAAACCGATACCTCCGATGCCTGATCCCACATAGACTCCGGTCCTCTCCCCCTTAAGTGAAGCGCGGTCAATTCCGGAATCCTTAACCGCCATCTCCGCCGCTGCAATCGCGAACTGGATGAACAGGTCCATCTTCCGGATTTCCTTTTTATCGAGAAAATCCAGAGGATCGAAATCGGACACCTGCCCTGCGATCTGACTGGTGTAGTCAGAAATATCGAAGCGGGAGATCCGGCTCACTCCGCTCTTCCCTTTGACCAGAGCCTCCCAATTTTTTTGGGCTCCTATTCCCAGGGGAGAGACGAGGCCGATTCCTGTGATGACGACCCGTCTTTCGGCAGTTCTTTTCTCAGAAGAAGGGGTGTTTCCCATCTGAAATTGTATCGACTGGTTATCTTATTTGACGTTAGTCAGGATGTAATCCATGGCTTTTCCGACAGTGGTCAGTTTTTCCGCTTCTTCATCGGGAATATCCATGTTGAACTCATCTTCCAGCGCCATCACCAGCTCAACAGTATCCAGAGAATCGGCGCCCAAGTCATCGATGAAAGATGCCTCTTCAGTGATCTGCTCTTCGCCGATGCTGAGCTTGTCAGAAACGATTGACTTAATTTTCTTCATCAACTCTTCTCTTTCCATGTTTATCCTCCTCCTCATTTAATATTATTCTTAGACTCTTTTACGGCGACATAACCATTCCGCCGTTGACATTGATAACCTGGCCTGTAATATAGGCGGCCTCATCCGAGAGCAGGAATTTCACAACGTGTGCAATCTCATCCGGAGTGCCGAACCTTTTCACGGGAATTAACTCAACGAACATATTTTTGACTGTGTCTGGAAGATTCTCTGTCATCGGAGTGGCGATGTATCCAGGAGCCACAGCGTTCACCGTGATCCCACGCGGCGCGACCTCTCTGGCCAGAGATTTGGTTAAGCCTAAAACTCCGGCTTTTGAAGCGGCATAATTGGACTGTCCGACATTCCCCATTAACCCGACGACCGAGGAGATGTTGACAATACGGCCATACCGATTGCCGATCATATTCCGTATGACCGCTTTCGAAAAATTAAATACTCCCTTCAAGTTCACAGACAGCACCGCATCCCACTCTTCTTCTTTCATTCTCATCAACAGGTTATCTCGAGTAATTCCTGCGTTATTCACCAGATGATCGATTTTTTTGTGGGCTTTGACAACCTTTTCGGCCACATCCATAGCCTCGTCCAATCGCGACACATCCGCACAGAAGACAGCCGCCTTCCCTTTGCTCTTCGAGATTTTCTGGGCGACCTTTTCGAGCTTCTCTTTTTGAACATCCACAAGGATGGTCTCCGCTCCTTCCCTGGAAAGTTCAAGGGCGATACTCTCCCCGATCCCCTGAGAAGCGCCTGTCACGATCGAGACCTTGTCCTTAAAAATCATCTCACCTCCCCGATCTGGCCCAGCCTGTGAGACAGCTCCGCTATCTCATTTTGTATTTTCTCTTGAACTTTGTTCACGACAAAATCTTTGGCCAGGCCCACAGCGTTTTTTACCGCGTTGGAGTTCGAACGGCCGTGTCCGATGATGCAGACGCCGTTAATCCCGAGAAGCTGTGCGCCTCCGTATTCCGTGTAATCCACTTTTTTATAAATTTTCTTAAGATTTCTCTTCATCAGGAAAAATCCGATTTTGGCGAAGACATTCTTCATGACCTCCGTGCGTGCCATGTAGAAGAAAGTCTCGACCATTCCTTCGCTCACTTTCAAGGCGACATTGCCGGTAAATCCATCGCTGACTATCACGTCGGCTTTCCCAGAGTAAATGTCCTTGCCTTCAACATTCCCGATGAAATTCAGCGGAGACTCCTGCAGTCTGTCAAAGGCCTCCTTGGTCAGTTCATTCCCTTTTGAGTCTTCTTCTCCGATACTCATTAAGCCGATTCTCGGTTTTTCGATTCCCAAAACACTGCCCATAAAAGTATGGCCCATTACGGCGAACTGCTCCAAGTGGTGGGGGCGGCAGTTGACGTTGGCCCCCACATCGATCAGGAGGGTCAATCCTTTTATATTCGGAACCAGAAGAGAGAGCGCGGGTTTTTCCACGCCCTTCAAGGCTCCGATAGTTGTCCTGGAAATGTACACCACCGCCGCCGTGTTTCCCATGCTGACGAAAGCATCCGCCTCTCCATCCCTGATCAACTGAGCTCCTATACGGATAGAGGACTTCTTCTTTTTTCGGAAAGACAGGAGGCCTTCGCCCATGCCGATGGCTTCTGAGGCATTGATGATGGACAGTTTGGCCTTTGAATGGTTGACTTTCTCGAATTCCTTCTTAATCAGGTCTTCCACCCCGACCAGGAGAACTTCCAATTTGTACTCCTGGGAGGCTTTGGCCGCGCCTTCGACTGTGACCTTTGGACCGAAATCTCCTCCCATCGCGTCAACCGCAACTCTCATGTTCTACCCTTGATCAATCTTCAGCCCCTTCGACCACTTGTCTGTCTCCATAAAAGCCGCATTCCGGACAAGCGCGATGGGGTAACTTCGGATTCCCACAGTTAGAGCACAAGGCTAACGAGGGAATAGAGAGGGCATCATGGGCTCTTCTCTTTTTTTTGCGTGAATGAGAATGTTTTCTTTTCGGATTAGCCATTTATCTTTTATCTCTCATAAAATTTTTGAGTTTATCGAGACGGGGATCAGAGCTTTTGGTTTCACAGGCACACTCACCGCTCCGTATGATCTTTCCGCAAACAGGGCATATTCCCTGGCAGTCCTCAGAGCAGAGCGGCTTGGGAGGAAACACCAGGTTCAATTGCTCTAAAACCACCTCTTTTATGTCAATCTTGGATCCGTAGTAAAACAGCTTGTTGATATCCTCATCCTTCAGATGTTCCTGCATTTCCTCAAGCTCTTCGGGGACATAAACAAGATCAAAACGGGAATCCACCGGGAACTCAAAAGGAATGAGGCAGCGGCTGCAGACAAAGCTGAGGCGCGTGGTGATCTTTCCTTTGATGAATATTTCATCTCCGGTTTTTTTAACAGTGAGAACTGCATGGACCGGCTGAAGAAAAACAGCGTTTTCCTCCACAAGGGACTCCGTGAAGAACTCAAACTCTCTCGAAATCTTCAGCCCTTCTTTGGGCAATCGATCGATATCTATAATCATGTCGCCTTCCATTTCTTTCGGATAAGTCCTCCTATTATACCATCTGACTTCCCTTTGTCAACCGAGGCCATCGGGAACGAAATCCGAGTAACTTCATTATTCAGAAGGGTTTGTAAAAGAGGAGATCGCCCGGTGAAGCGGCCTGATCCGGGTTTTTCTTTCTGCGCTCTTTTCAAATAAATTTTTATCCAAAGGTTCCTGTCTGACAACCTGCCTCTGAAAAAAGCTTTCACAGAAACACGATTAGCCCGGACCGAATTTCCTTGATTCCTCTGCGTGAAGGGGTTGAGGTCTGGCTCCGATGACAAAGCCTGGGCCCGGTGATATAATGGGAACGCAAAGTTTATGAAGGAAAAAAAACTCTATTTAATAGACGGCAATTCTATTCTTTACCGCTCGTATTACGCCATCCGGTTTCTTTCCAACTCAAAGGGATTCCCGACCAATGCGATCTTCGGCTTTATCAGTATGCTCAGAAAATTTATGCAGAAAGAGAGCCCTCACTATCTCGGAATCGTGTTTGATGTGAAGGGCCCGACTATTCGGCATAAAGTCTTCAAGGATTACAAGGCGCAGCGGAAGCCGATGCCAGACGATCTGGTGGTTCAGGTCCCTGTCGTCAAAAAAGTCATCAAAGCCATGAACATCCCTTATTTTGAGCATAAAAATTATGAGGCGGATGACGTGTTGGGAAGCCTGGCCCATGAAGCCTCGAAGAAAAAAATCCCTACCGTTATAGTCACCACAGATAAAGACATCTTCCAGCTCGTGGACGACCTGACAAGCGTTTATAATCCTGTCAAGGATACCGTCCTGGACCAGAAGAAGGTGAAGGAAGCTTTTGGGGTCTCTCCCGTTCAGGTGACAGACGTTCTGGCTCTATGGGGAGATCCCACGGACAACATCCCCGGAGTTCCAGGAATCGGGGAAAAAACTTCCAAAGCTTTGATCAATGAATTCGGCTCATTGGGGAATCTGCTCGAAAACTTGGACAAGGTCGATAAAGAGGCTCTCCGCGATAAGATCAAAAAGAACCTGGACCAGTTGGAATTGAGCCGCAAGCTGGTGACTATCGAAAGGAGTCTCGACCTGAAATTCAAGCTGGACGATTTTTCCGTATCCGAGCCAAACCGGGAGGAGTTGATCCAGATCTTCCAGGAATTAGAGTTTTCTTCTCTTTTGTCCGAATACACGAAAAAGACTGAACGCGGGAAAACGCGGTACGAGATCATACTCAAGGAAGATGTGTTGCGAAAACTCGTCTCCCGGATTAAAAAAGAGAAATTTGTCTCCCTCGACACAGAAACAGATAGCGCTTCCCCCACACAGGCCAATCTGGTCGGGATGTCATTCTCTGTAAAAAAAGACCAGGCCTTTTACCTCCCTCTCCGTCACGATTACCCCGAGGCTCCCCGACAGCTCTCGAAGGAGAAGGCCTTTCGCATACTCGAAGACCTCCTTACGGATCCGAAGGTCCGAAAATTCGGGCAGAACATCAAATATGACTCCATTGTTCTCAACAGGGAAGGGATCGCCCTCCGGGGAATCGACCTGGATTCCATGGTCCTCTCCTATCTTTTAGAGCCAAACTGGGGAAAACACAACCTGAACAAGCTGGCTTTGAGTTATCTCCAGGTCAAGACCATCCTCTACGAGGAGATCGTCGGAAAAGGGAAAAACGAGGTCACGATCAACGCCGTTCCTGTCGAAAAGGTGGCTCCCTATGCCTGCCAAGATGCTGACCTGGCTCTTCAGCTCTGTAATCATCTCTGGCCTAAAGTCCAGCAGGAAAAACTGGACTCTCTCTACAGTCAATTCGAGCGTCCGCTGATCGAGGTGCTGGCTGATATGGAGATGTGGGGAGTGAAGATTGACACGCAGGCCTTGGAGCGGCTGTCCGAAGAGCTGCGGTCCGAGCTGGACAATCTCCGGAAAAAAATCCACAAGCTTGGGGGTGAAGAGTTCAACATCAATTCGCCTAAGCAGCTCGGATATATTCTCTTCGAAAAACTTCAACTTCCGGCGTCAAGAAAAACCAAGAAAACAAAAAGCTATTCGACAAGCATGAGCATCCTCCAGGAGCTGTCCCGTATTCATCCCATCGCCAAGCATACACTGGAATACAGGCAGCTCTCCAAGCTGAAATCTGGCTATGCCGACTCCCTCCCGCTCCTTCTCAACCCGGAGACGAGGAGGATACACACGTCCTACAACCAGACCGTGGCCGCAACCGGAAGGCTTTCCAGCAGCGACCCGAACCTTCAGAACATTCCTGTAAGAGGTGATTTGGGGCGGAGATTCAGGCAGGCGTTTGTTCCTGAAAAAGGCCATCTTTTTCTTTCGGCCGACTATTCCCAGATTGAACTCAGAGTCCTGGCGCATCTCTCGAACGATCCCGCTCTGATCGAGACATTCCTCAACGACCGAGACGTACATGCGGAGACGGCCTCCCGGGTATTCGGCGACACGACCACTCTGTCTCCGGATGAGCAGAGAAGGCGCGCGAAGATCATCAATTTCAGCATGATCTATGGCGCTTCGGCCTTTTCTCTGGCCAAAGAGCTGGGAACCTCCAATTCAGAAGCCCAGAATTTCATCGACCTTTACTACGAACAATACGCGATGGTGCATGATTTTCTGGAGAAAAAAGTCCAAGAAGCCACAGAGAAAGGATACTCCGAGACGCTGTTCGGGCGGAAACGTCAGGTGCCCGAGCTCAAGCAGAAGGAGAGGTTCGCCCAACAGGCCGGCCGCCGTATCGCTCTCAACACTCCCATACAGGGCACGGCAGCAGACCTGATGAAAAAAGCCATGATCGACATCTGGCGCGAGATAAAGAAACGAAATCTGAAGTCCAAGATGATCCTTCAGGTCCACGACGAGCTGGTTTTTGAAGTCCCGGACAAAGAAAGAAAAACACTCGAGCCCCTCGTCAAGGAGAAGATGGAGAACGTTTTTCCGCTTGAAATCCCGCTTAAAGTCCACTTAGAATGGGGAGTGAACTGGGCCGAAGCCAAATAAAATAAAAGGGGTCGCGTCTTAACATTTGACATTTCGTGAACGAATAATGATGAAGGGAATCTCTTCATTCAGGCTTGGAGGGCACCATTTCTGTCGGCCTCCTTCGCCCAATTGCTGAATTCTGAAATGTCAAATGTTAAGACGCGACCCCCAACATTTTTTTATAGACGCGGAATTTTTTATACAGTTTTCCGCCCATCCTCTCCATCTCCGCCCTGACCTTGACGTTTTCTTCCATCTCATGATGCGTGTCCATGATTTCCATGCCCGCCTCCTGGGCGGAGAGGATCATCTTGACCCCCATGATGACATCAAGCCCCCGGCCCCGGTATTTTTCTTTGATGGCACCCAGGAGCAAATCGAGCTGTTTGGTTTTTTTCGCGGCTCTTAATATTTTTAAAAAGCCGAAAGGAAAAAGGCGTCCTCTGGCTTTCTGGATGCCTGCCGTCATGTCCGGAATCCCGATAATAAAGGACACCACTTCACCCTCTAACAAGACAACTTTCACAAACCGCGGGTCAACAACAGGCATATACCGTGCGGCCAGGTCCTTCATCTCTTTCTCGCTCAACGGGGAATACCCGTAGATATTGCTTTCCAGGTAACATTCATTCATTAGAGTGAAAATCGGAACGATCCATGGTTTCAGTTCTTTTCTCCTCCTGAATTCGAGAATCTCATAGTTTCCCTTCCGTGTGGCTCTCGCGTAAATTTTCTTGTAGAATTCCGGCAGCTCTTTCGGCACATCCAGTTTGTAGACAAAATAGTTTACATCCTTCGTGTATCCCTGTTTCTCCACGAGCGCCGGCATCCATTCAAAATTATAATAGGTGGCGATAGTGGCTCTATTCTCAAATCCCTCGATTAAAAAACCTTCCGGATCCTGGTCCGAAAATCCATACGGACCGACAAGTTTGGTCATCCCTTTCTTCCGGGCCCACTCCTCGACATGATTCAACAGAGCCCGAACCACTTCTTCCTCTTCCCGTGTTTCCAGGTAGCCAAACCGGACGGTTTTTTCATTCTTGTGTTCGTTGTATCGTGAATTGATGATTCCCATGATCCGCCCGACGACTTCCTCCCCGCGGGATGCCAGGAGAATAATCGTATCACAATACGAAAACGCATCATTCTTTTTGGGATTGAAGTAACTCCACTCATCCATGTAAATCGGATGCACCCAATTTTTATGTCCGGCGTGAATCTTCTCTGGAAGATAGATAAATTTCTTTAAATCTTTTTTCGTTTTGACTTCTCTGATTTCAATCTCCATTGCGACTCCCTTTAGTCCTATCCTATATACCACTCTCGTACAAAAATCAATTGCTAAAGCATCTCTGTAGGCGCTTCTATCTCTGTGGAAGCCCAGCAGTCTGACGAGGAAGTTATCCGGAGGCGAGCGGGCATGGTTCCTCGAAGAAGAGAGTGAGCCAGGAATATGCGGATTTTGATTGATTTGTACAACAAAGCAATCGGGGGGTTCCAAGGGGGTGTGCCCCTTTGGTCGCAGGGCGAAGCCCGAGAAGGGGAGGCAGAGAGCCGTAAGCGGAGTGAGGCGAGCGTCGGAAGGGGGAAAGCGGAACTGTTCCCCCTCCGAGGTGTCGATGGGGAAAATACACGGGCTGACGAATCAGATTGCTGGGCTTCCACAGAAATTGTCACAAAAATAAATATACTTTCCGCATCCCCAGAAAGGAAGATTTTTGGGTTCCATGATGACACATATTTCCATGTGCGCTTGACAACACATGGACAGAATGAATACACTTTATCCTCATTTTTATCGCACATCAAAGAATTATGAAGGCCAAGACATTTCCTCACGGAATCCATCCTCCCGAGCTCAAGGATCTCACAGAAGAAATCGCTCTTCAGCCCATGCCCCCTCCTGAGAAAGTCATGATCCCTCTCCTGCAGCATTTTGGCAATCCGGCAAAGCCCTCTGTCCAGAAAGGGGACGAAGTCTCACTTGGCCAGAAAATTGGCGAAGGGCAGGGCCTCTTTTCGGCTTCCGTCCATTCCAGCGTTTCCGGCAAGGTTCTCTCTGTGGATTCTTTTCACCACCCTGGCGGGACTCCGGTGCACGCGGTCACTGTTGCCAATGACGGCCAAGACACTCCTCACGCCCAAAAAAAAGCAGCCAAAGATCCGTTTTCCTTGAGTCCGGAGGAGATCCGAGACAAAGTCAAAGAAGCCGGAGTTGTCGGGCTCGGAGGGGCCGCTTTTCCTACGGCGGTCAAGCTCTCCCCCCCAAAAGACAGCTCGATTGACACGATCATCATCAACGGCTGTGAATGCGAACCCCTGTTGACTTCCGACTACAGGCTGATGCTTGAGTCTCCCGACGAAATCCTCAAGGGCGCAGAACTGGCGCGTATCGCCACGGGCGCAAACCGGATCATCGTGGGAATAGAGGATAACAAGAAAAAAGCGTTTGAAGTTTTCCAGTCGAAAATCCAGGACTATAACGGAGAGGTTGTGCTCCTCAAGACAAAATATCCGGAAGGCGCCGAAAAAAATCTGATCTATGCCCTCCTCCGCAGGGAAGTCCCAAGAGGAGGGCTTCCTTTCAACGTGGGAATCGTCGTCCAGAACGTGGGGACCGCCAAGGCTATCTGGGACGCCGTGAGCACGGGAAAGCCTCTTTTCGAAAGAGCCATAACAGTTTCAGGACACAGCATCAAAAAACCGAAAAATCTCCTCGTCCGCATCGGCACTCCCTTCCAGGCTGTTATCGATTTCTGCGGCGGGATCAGAGAGGACGGAAACATCCTGGTGATGGGGGGCCCGATGATGGGACTCGCCCAGTGGACTCCGGAGGTGCCGGTTATTAAAGGGACTTCTGGCATATTGGCATGGAAAGCTTCGGCTCCCGGCATGGAACACTCCTGCATACGCTGCGGGCGCTGTATTGAGCACTGCCCGATGGTTCTTACGCCGACCCTCCTCGCAAAATATGTCCAGTTCGAGAAGCTGACCGAAGCCGAGAGCTGGGGCATCCTGGACTGCGTGGAATGCGGCAGCTGTCAGTACATCTGTCCTTCAAAGATACTTCTTGTCCACTGGATGCGCCTGGGCAAAAATAAGATCATGAGCTTGAAACACAAAAAGAACGCCTGATGACAGATAAACTTTTCATCCTCCAATCTTCGCCCCATTTCCGGGACAAGGATTCTGTTCCTAAAATCATGTACATCGTTATCATTGCCCTCCTTCCGGCTGTTTTCGCCTCTCTCTACTTCTTCAGGCTCAAGGCGGTCGGTCTGTATGCCTCCTGTTTGGTGGCCTGTCTCGCCACAGAAGCCCTCTTCCTCTTAATCAGAAAAAAGCCCCTTCAATCTCTTTGGGACGGCTCCGCCGTGATCACCGCGCTGCTTCTCGCCATGACCCTTCCGCCGACCCTTTCCCTTGAATTGGCGGTTATCGGATCGGTTACCGCGATTGCCATCGGCAAACAGGTGTTCGGCGGGCTGGGGCACAATATCTTCAATCCCGCGCTCGTGGGGAGGGCCTTCCTTCAAACCGCCTTCCCCGTTGCCATGACCACCTGGTTTCCCCCGGCAACGTTGAGTGTTGACACGGCGACTTTTGCCACTCCTCTGGGCAACCTGAAATTCGAGGAAGCGATTGCTCAGGGAACGCTCACCCCTCTTAAAGACCTCTTTTGGGGGAATACCGGCGGATGCTTGGGAGAGACTTCGGCTGCAGCCCTTCTGATTGGTGCGATTATTCTGTTCTCTAAAAAAACGATCGACTGGCGAATCCCGACGGGAATCATCCTTGCCTTGAGTGTCTTTACCGGCATTTTTTGGCTCGCGAATCCAGGCAAATACGCCTCTCCCGTTTTCCATGTGCTCGCGGGAGGCCTGTTGATCGGCGCTTTTTTCATGGCCACGGACATGGTGACCTCCCCGATCACACCCAAGGGCACTTGGATTTATGCTCTGGGGATAGGTCTCATGGTCGGACTAATCCGTCTTTTCGGAGGTTTCCCGGAAGGCGTGATGTATTCCATCCTTTTCATGAACACTTTTGTTCCCCTTCTTGACCGCTACTCCAGGCCCAAAATCCTCGGCGAAAGGAGGAAAGGCTCGTGAGACTTTCCTCCCGAATGATCGTCGTCTTAACCACGGTCGGCCTGATCTCTGGAGGATTCTTAGCCGGAGTGGCGAAACTGACCGAAGAAAGAATCGCACTGAACATTCAAGCGGAAATCGAAGAGGCCATCGCAGAGGTCGTGGAGGGCGCAGAAATCAACCAGAAAGTGTACGAAGAGGAAGACCTTGTGGTCTACAGAGAGTTGGACGAGAAGGGAGAGCTTGCGGGGTTCGCCGTCCAGGCGACCGGAGTCGGCTTTCAGGACAAAATCACCCTGATGTTTGGATTGGACGAGTCTCTGACAAAAATTACGGGATTGACCATCATAGACCAGAATGAAACTCCTGGGTTGGGCGCCAAGATCGAAGATTGGGATGCCTTCCTTCAGTTCTGGGAAAACAAAGACGCGACTGGCCCACTCACGCTTCGCAAACCGGCCGCCGGCACTCCAGAAGAGCTGCTTGCCACTGAAATCAACACCATCACCGCGGCCACGATCTCCTCGAAGAAAGTGCTGGAAATCGTGAATCTTTCGCTGGAAAAGGTCCGGCTGCTCATTCAAGAGGGGAAAATCGCAAAAGAGGAGCCCAATGGCGACTAAAAGCATCGGGCAGGAATATCTCAAGGGCCTGTGGGATGAGAACCCCGTATTCCGTCAGCTTCTCGGAATGTGCCCGACACTCGCGGTCACAGGCACCGTGATCACCGGCATGGCCATGGCCCTGGCGACGACCTTCGTGCTGATCTTCAGCTCGCTCGTTGTCTCTTCGGTCAAAAAGTTCATCCCTGCCCAGGTCCGCATCGCCTCCTATATCGTCGTCATCGCGAGCTTCGTGACTATTGCCGACCAATTCTTGAAGGCTTATTTTTATCCCATCTCTGAAGCTTTGGGGCCGTATGTTCCGCTGATCGTGGTCAACTGCATCATCCTGGGCCGACAAGAGGCCTTTTCGTCGAAGAACTCGGTCGGCCGGTCTCTGATCGACGCTTTGGGCATGAGCTCAGGATTCATCCTGGCTCTGTTTGTTCTGAGCGCGATCCGGGAAGTCCTGGGAGCCGGAACATTTCTGGGCTATCAAGTGATGGGGCCCTGGTTTAAACCCTGGATAATCATGATCCTTCCCTCGGGGGCATTCATCACCTTGGGTGTTCTTCTTGGGATTGCCCTTTTGATCGAAAACAAGACAAGGAGGATCTCCTAGTGGAGCTGGCGGCCATTTTTGTCTCGGCTGTTCTGGTCCAGAACTTTGTGCTGTATTACTTTCTCGGCATCTGTCCCTTCCTGGGCGTGAGCAAGAGAATCGACTCCGCTGTTTCTATGGGGCTCGCCGTCACTTTTGTTATGTCCATCACGGCGGTTGTCTCCTGGCTGATCAACAACCTGATTCTTATTCCGTTCGGCCTGGACTATCTCCAGATCGTATCTTTTATTCTCGTTATCGCTTCTTTGGTCCAGCTGGTCGAAATGTTCATCCGCAAGATCAGCCCTCCTCTCTATCAGGCACTGGGCATCTATCTCCCGTTGATCACGACAAACTGCGCCATCATGGGGCTGGCTCTGATCGCCGCGCTGAACGAATACAGCTTTGTGGAAACTGTCATTTTCGGGTTCGGCTCAGGCATAGGATTCACTCTGGCCATCGTTCTGATCGCCGGAATCCGGGAGCAGCTGGACCTGGCCGATGTTCCCGAGCCTTTAAAAGGAGCCGGGATCGCGCTAATTGTCGCCGGGATCATGGCGCTGGCCTTCAACGGATTCATAGGAATGCTGACATGACAGAAATATTGATCCCGATCGTCACGATGACCGCGCTCGGTTTTCTTTTCTCATTGGGCTTGGTGTTCGCCTACAAAAAACTGAAGGTGGAGGAAGACCCCCGAATCGAGAAGGTGTCTGACGTCTTGCCCCAGGCCAACTGCGGGGCCTGCGGGTATGCGGGATGCCGGGCGTTCGCGGAAGCCGTGGCCAAGGGGGAAGTGGAAGCGGACGGTTGCCCTGTCGGAGGAGCAGAAACGGCGTCTGAAATCGCGAATATTCTGGGAATCGCTGCACCTGAAGTGGTCAAGCAGGTGGCCCGTCTTCACTGCCGCGGAACCCATGAAGCCGCAAAAGACAAGGGCCCTTACATCGGAATCTCCACATGCCAGGCGGCGCATCTGATCGGAGGAAGCAAACAGTGTTCCTTCGGATGTCTTCATTCCGGAGACTGCGCCCGAGCCTGCCCTTTTGACGCGATCCACATGGGCGAAGAGGGCCTCCCTGTAGTGGATGAAGACAAATGCACAGCCTGCGGGAAGTGCGTTGATGCGTGTCCGAGGAATCTTTTCGAGCTCCATCCGGTTTCTCAAGAAATCATCGTTTTCTGCCGTTCGCTGGACAGGGGCGCAGCCTCGCGAAAGGCATGCAAAAACGCCTGTATCGCCTGCGGAATCTGCGCAAGGGCCTGCCCGGAGGCCATCGTGATGGAGAATAATATCGCCGTGATCACTGACTATAAAAAGATAAGTCCGGATAAGATCCCAGAGATTGAGAAATGCCCGACCGACGCGATCGGCCGGATTCACAGGGAGCCGGAGGAAGAAAAGAAGCCAGAGGAAGACAAAAAGAAAGATGAAGGATAAAGGGCTTGTGATTGCTACACAAAATGGCATGGCTCGTGTCGAAGTCCAGTGTCTCATCGAGTCGTGCGCCAGCTGCTCCGCCAAGAGCATCTGCACAGGTCAGGACAAAGACAAGAGCCTTCTCGATGTTCAAAACCCCCTCGAAGCGTGTGTGGGCGACGAGGTTGAGATCGAAATTCCCGATGCCAAATACAACCAGGCTCTCATCCTGCTCTTCGGGACTCTTCTGGTTGCCCTGCTTCTTGGAACGGGAGGAGGATACCTTCTGTCTTTTCTTCTTCCTCTTTCATCATTCGCGGGAAGCCTCCTCGGTCTCATTCTGGCCGTGGTCATCTCGGGCGCTTTTCTCTTTCGCTATTTCCAAAGAAGATTGAAAGGGCAACTTTATCCGGTGATCACGAATATTCTCAAAAAAGGAGACAGCCATGGATAGGCGTGATTTCTTTAAGACACTCTTCGCAACACCATTCCTGACGCCGATTTTACTGTCAGCCGGTTCAGAGAGGAGGGCGCTCCAGCTCTATGCGATCGGAGATTCTCCCCAGCTCTTTCTTCCTTCTCTGCTTCGCGGATTGAGAGAGCACGGGTTTGTCCGAGGTCGGACATTCACATTTCTGAATTCTCATCCGGAACTAAACAAATTGAGAAGCGCTCTTTCTGTCAACGGCTGGAATTTGGCGGCACCGACATCCAACGCAGACTTCTCCATTTCTTTTAACAATCTCCGGCATAAGGCGTCTCCTTCCTTTGCCCTGATAAAAAACGGAAAGGTTTGGGACATCCGGACACAAGAACTCTACTCCCTCTGGAAGGACATGCACGTGAATCATCCCGCTTCCTCGTGGATCACAACAGTTTTTTTCAAGGACACCGGCACTCGGGCCGTCCCGGGCACTCATGCAAGAGTTTATTTAGACGGAACCAACAGGGGAAGCCTTTCGCTCGATAAGAATCTGTCTTGCGCCTTCCGGGCGGAAAAAGGAAAAATCTCTTTGGTCGTGCACAACAGGCGTGTTTGGGTGCCTGATTCTTCCTGCCGTCACAAAATCTGTTCTTCGGTTTCCCCTATCTCTTTGACTGGAGAGCGCATCATTTGCGCGCCGAACAATTTCCTGGTTGAAATCCAGGGTCCGCGTGCTGTGGATACGATTATCGGATAGTCTCTCCAAAATAACTTCTTGAGGTTCTCCATTTTTCTCCTGTTGTCATTCATTTCGAAAGGCTTTCCGGCAGAGAAAAAATGATCTGTCT
>JABAOH010020001.1_pt1 | contig 19447 bp, 15 predicted proteins | sample 7062181 | NCBI WGS metagenome assembly JABAOH01 (sample SAMN14538630, study PRJNA623070) | marine sediment metagenome | biome: marine biome [ENVO:00000428]; feature: marine pelagic biome [ENVO:01000023]; material: deep marine sediment [ENVO:00002113]; isolation source: pool of 5 deep marine... | reverse complement strand
AGTGCGATAGGACGAGGCGGGCGAGCGTTAAAATCACAGTTCGAACCGTTAAAATTGGCTCCCCGGGTAGGACTCGAACCTACAACCCTCCGGTTACGAGTATCCCCTATGTTTCCATAGGGCTCGGACTATCTCTTTACCCCGTAAATATATTTTTCACCGGGGTAGTGAGCGCTTCCCATAAACCTAACTTAGTTTATAGTACTCCCTTTTCAAGGATAGTCTCTGCACCTTTCCCGACACGATGTCGGGACTTGGCTCAGGATTACCATCCCTAGACCCCACGGGGTTTAGGGTAGAGGCTTCCCTGAATTCGCCCACTTTTTCAATCCCAATTGCTTGGGAAAGCTGCCAAAGACAGCCGGATGCTCCACCATTGAGCTACCGGGGAACCGTATTTGAATCTGAATATCCTTCCAAAAATGGGTACAGTCCCCTTTAATGAGGGGGACAGTCCCATTTTTTATACTATATATTATAGCATATTATTGTTGGGGTTGGGTGGCTTTGCACATTCCTTCGAGATATTTCCAGTAGTCGTTTACTTCCTTTTGTATCCTTTCCAGAAATTCCTTATTCTCTTCTCTCAATAGATGGCTGTATCTTCCCTGGCTCTTTATCCATTCCATAATTGGTTTTCTCTCTTTGGGACGAATGGTTATCCTCCAGACTCCATTCTCTACTTCAAAGAGAGGCCAGAAACCTGTGTCTACTGCTAATTTGGAAATTTCTACTGTCTTTTCCATTGGATAGCGCCATCCTCGATGGCAGGGAACGAGTATATTAATGAATGCAGGACCATCGGCTTTGAATGCTTTCTCTGACTTGTTGACCAGGTCTTTCCAGTGGGATATTGATGCCTGGGCTACGTAGGGAATGTGATGAGCAGCCACTATTGAGGTCAGGTCTTTTCGAAACTGCTCCTTGCCTGGCTTCACTTTGCCCGCTGGTGCGGTGGTTGTGGAAGCACCGCAGGGAGTGGCACCTGAACGTTGTATGCCGGTATTGTGGACAACAATACCATTGGCAATAAAGTTATGTTCGTCTTCTACCCTCAAATCCAGAGTCGGCTCTTTTCCTACTAATTTTATCTCTTTTACTTTTTCCATTGCGAAATACTCGTTGCCAATTAAAAAGTCCTGGTATTTATATTGACTGGGATATTTTTCTACATTCCATGGACTTCTTTTGCTGAAACAGATATAGCCATATCTGGAATCCTCAAGGAGCTCCCTCTTAACGCAAGTTGTACCTTTAGTCTTGGTCTGATAGTGAATTTTTCCTACCCTGTAGTCCATACTCTGAAGTAGGAGTCTCAGGGTTTCCAGAAGCTCGCTACTGGCTGAAACATAACGCATACTATTGTCTGTTTGATAGCCGTCGGACAACATCAATCCTTGCACAAATGCTTCCTTCTCCTCGGTTGGCAGAGTAAAGACCCAGGAAGGGACTTTTTTGTTCCTTGCACCCTGACCGAAACCTAAAGAATCGATAAATTTTGCCGTATTTACCGAATTAGCATAGACATATTCCTTATCAGTGCGAACGCCATTATCAAAAATGGCTTCATGCAGGCGGAGTAAAACTCCTCTGCCTTTAGAATTCTCCGGCAAGGCAAAACTTACCTCACCCTTTTTGGTTCTTGTCCATCCGTCGCCAACATATAGCCCCAAGTACTTCATTAATTCAGGGCTCGAACGCACAGGAATTTTCACCTCGTTTATTCTATTTACCTTGTAGTCTCCCTTCTTGACTTTGTTGAAGTTGAACTTTTTTGACTTGCCCGGTGCTAATTGTTTGGAGACAACGATTTCGTCTCCCCGAGAGATATCCTTTAGTTCCTTCCAGACTAACTCATTGACTCTGCCTCGTCCGTTTCTTTTGAGGACCAGAAAGGGATGGTTGGAAGTCGCTTTGATAGAATGGTGCAGAGTAGAAAGTTTATATATATCATGTACGCCATTATCAAAGATGCCACTGCATCTTTTTAAAACCAACTCATGCGTCTTCATATCAAAGGCATACACCGGGTCGCCTACTTTTATTTCGGTAATTCTTTTGAGGCCATCTTTGGTGGCTATCATAGTGGAAAGACTGAGACAGTTCATGTAAGCTTCGTTATCGTAGCAGACGTAGACCATTTTGTGGCCTCTCTCCAGGGCTCCGGAGAGTGACTGTATTCCTATGTCATATGTTCCGCCATCGCCGCCAAAGGCGACAAACTTTATCTCTTTCTTTATCTTCCCTTTCTTCTTGAGGGCCCGATAGGCGGTCTCCGCGCCGCTTATTGTTGCTGCCACATTCTCAAAGGCATTGTGTATGAATGGCGAGTTCCAGGCTGTGTAAGGATATATTGTGGTGGCTACTTCCACACAACCTGTGGCGCATCCCACAACGACCGGGTCTTCTGTTCCCAGAAGGACCTGGCGGATACCTATGGAAGCCCCGCAGCCAGCGCAGAGGCGATGGCCGCCAGTTAGGACTTTGGGTCTTTTTGATAGTTCTTTTATAGTTGCCATTGTTGTGCCTCCAATCTATTCTCTTACCCCGAGGTAGTTTACCAAGGTTCCTACTTTCTTTTGTTTGAGAATCTTTCCCAGGTCTGTGTAGACTTTCTCTATGTCTTCAACGTTGATGTCTCTTCCACCGAGACCGTAAATATAATTTACGACAAAAGGTTTATCTTTTTTCTCATAGAAGGCTGACCTTATCTCATTGAAAGCGGGTCCGCCCCGATTGCTGAAAGTGTCGCTTCTGTCAAGTATGGCTACTGCTTTTGCCTTAGAAAGCGCATCTACTAACTCTTTAGCCGGGAAGGGACGGAAGAATCTCAATTTTACCATTCCTGCTTTTATGCCTTTTGCCCGCAGGCGGTCTACTGTTGTCTTTGCTGTCCCGCAGGTGGAACCCAGAGCGAGAACTGCCAGATTCGCACCGTCCATCTTGTACTTTTCCAGGTAATCGTATTTCTTTCCTATAATCTTCTGAAACTTATTTACAATCCCGGGGATTACTGAATATGCTTTTCTCATCGCCTCTGCTTCCTGCCTCTTGTGCTCAAAATAGTAGTCCTGTAAATCGAGCGGGCCATAAGTGACGGCATTATCAACGTCCAGAAGAGAGTATCTGGTTTTTTTCTCACCTATCCAGCCCTTTACTACCTTATCCTCCAGAAGCTCAATCCGTTCCACGGCGTGGCTGGTTATGAATCCATCAAGGCATACCATAACCGGAAGAAGTATATTCTCATCTTCAGCAATCCTTACTGCCAGGAGAGTAGACTCGTACGCTTCCTGTCCGCTCTCGCAATACATCTGTATCCAGCCTGAATCTCTTGCTCCCATAGAATCTGAATGGTCGCAATGTATATTTATCGGGGCGGAGAGAGCCCGATTGACCACAGGCATCACGATGGGAAGCCTGAGCGAAGAGGCGATATAGACTATCTCCCACATTAGCGCCAGGCCCTGGGAACAGGTAGCTGTCATCGTCCTTGCTCCTGAGGCAGATGCTCCCACGCAGGCGCTCATTGCACTATGTTCCGATTCCACAGGAATCGTCTCTGTATCCACTACTCCATCAGCAACGAACTGGGAAAATGCCATTACAATCTCTGTCTGCGGAGTTATGGGATAGGCTGCTACCACATCAGGATTTATTTGGCGCATTGCGTGTGCTACTGCTTCGTTTCCTGTCAATGCTAATTTATCTTTCATTATTGTCCTCCACATTTAGGCAGAGCTATTGCTCTGCAGTTACAATACTACAATACGATTATCCCTCACCCCAACCCTCTCCCCGAAGGGGAGAGGAGACTACATAGCAAAATTATTCTTTGACCATTTCGATGCACTTAACGGGGCATATCTCGGCGCAGATTCCGCATCCCTTGCAATGGTCATAATCAAAACCGGTCATCTTCTCCTCGGCTACGAGGATTGATGAATCGGGACAATATACCCAGCAGTTGAGACAATTGGTGCATCTCTCTACGTCTCTCACTGGCTTAAAAGTCCTCCAGTCACCTGTCTTATATTGTTGAGCATTTCCTGCCTCAACGATTAGTCCGGCAATAGGTATCTCCCTCCATCCTTTCTCTTTCATACGTCCTCCTATAAAGATCAACCAGATTTCGCTTCTTTATGAGCTCTCTCAATGGCGTCTATGTTTCCTTTAACTCCTTTCTCTCCGATCTTTTTCAGGAATTTCTTTTTTAACTTCTCTTCCAGGTCTTTCACTTTTATGATTCCTGTTGCCTTTATCAATGCTCCCAGCATAGGGGTATTGGGCATTGGCCTTCCCAGAGTGTCCAGGGAAATCTGAGTGGCATTTACAGTAAACACTTTCCCTTTGTTGAACTTTGTCTTCTGGCGAATTGCCTCTGGCTTTTCTTCCGTATTCACAATGAGAATACCTTCGTCGCCCAAGCCCTCGGCAACGTCTACTGTATCCATAATTGTGGGGTCTATTACTACCACTATACCCGGACTTGTTACACCAGAGTGGAGATTTATTGGCTTATCGCTGATGCGCGTGTAAGCCCTCATCGGCGCGCCCGACCTTTCAGGACCATATTCAGGAAATGCCTGAATATACATACCTCCGCCCAAGGCTGTCTCTGCCAGAAGCTGAGCTGCTGTCTTGGCCCCCTGTCCTCCCCGGCCATGGAATCTTACTTCTATCATTTTTGCCATTTCTTTTTCTCCTTTATAAATTTTTGACAAAAACCCAGCCAATTTTAGCAAAAATTATTCTCTTTGTCAAAAAATTTATTGAGAGTCCTGAAAAGCTTTCTCATCCTTTTTATCTGATTTTGGTATTCCTATATATCTTGGCGTTCTGTTCATATAATCCACATATTCTTGCCCGAATTTTTCTATATTTATTTTCTCTTCGCTCAGGACATAAAAATGGGTTGCGGTACTATATATGACAAAGTACACCCATAGCAACTTATACATAACGGATGCTGGATTCCATCCCATTACAATCACACCCAGAAGACAAATTGTGCCTGCCAGGACATGAGAGTGTCTGCTGACTCTGTAAATACCCCAATCCACAACAGCCTTCTTTTTCTCAGGGTGCTCCCTCATTGCGAAGTAGCCCAGGGATAATACCACATTCCCAAAAATAATTATAACAAGACCAATCCAGAAAGCCGAATTAATGGAAAAGAAAACAAACCACATCAACATCCACCCCGCAATGACGCCTGTCAAAGTGACTATTATCCAGAACTTGCCCGGTGGTAGACCCATTCTTTTCGCTCTTATAATTACGTGAAGAAGCCCATGCATAACAAAGGTTAAGACGTGTACATAGAAAAGCCTGAAATACCAAGCCGTTTCCACCATTTCCAATTGGCCTCCCTATTTCCCCTCACCCATCACCCTCTCCCCCAGGGGAGAGGGATTCTTAACTACTTTTCCCGATTGAGCGTCCCAGATTGAAAGCTTCTTTCAGCTTCCTTTTCTTCTTCTTTATTGCGCCCTTTTCTCCTACTCCGGGTGCAAGTATCTTTCCCTTTAGCTTCATTCCCAGGTAGTCCGTGGTCATTTTTAACATCTTCAAGAGAGGAGTTGCGTCACCGGGATCATCCCCTGCAAAAACTGTGGCCAAAACGACCTCTTTCCCTTTTATCTTATCCTCATTTTTTGGGCAGCAGAAATAGACTAGCCTGTCTATAAAGGCTTTCATTGGAACAGTCGGTCCAAACCAGTACATAGGCGTGGCCAAAATTATGCAATCACTATCCATAAGTTTCTTGTAGATTCTCTTCATACCATCACTTATCCAGCAAACTTCAGTATCCCAGCAGGTATGGCACCCATCACACTCCTTGACTCTCAAGTTGCTGAGAGAGACTAGCTCTGTCCTGGCGCCCGCTGCTCTGGCTCCTTTTAATATTTGGGAAACCAAAATGTGCGTATTACCTCCCTTGCGGGGACTTCCCGCGATGCCAAGAACTTTTTTCATTTCTTACCTCCTGTATTTGTTATTCCCCCTCACCCTAAACCTATTCCCAGAGGGGAAATCCCCCTCACGTTAATCCTCTCCCCAAAGGGGAGAGAAGACCCCTCACCTTGATCCTCTCCCCAAAGGAGAGAGGAGAAATACCCCTCACCACTGCTTTGTCCCCAGAGGGGGAGAGGAATCTGAAGGGATTGCTTTTTAAATGTCGGATATGCTATACTCAAGACAGTATTAAGAAATCGTTTAGTGAGAGGAGTAGAAATAAGATGAAAAAGAGGACTATGGTACTTGTCGCCCACAATGGCAAGAAAAAGGATATGGTTGATTGGGTAAAATTCAATAAAGGCACATTGGAAAAGTTCGAAATCTATTGCACAAAGGCAACAGGAGAAAGAATCATAAAAGACGTGGGATTACCGGTCAACCTTCTTCTGAGTGGCCCTCTGGGAGGGGACTCCCAGGTGGGAGCGATGATAGCAGAAAAAAGAGCAGACCTTATTATCTTCTTCTGGGACCCATTATCCATCCATCCGCACGATGTGGACATAAAGGCAGTCCTCAGATTGGCTGTCCTTCACGATATACCGATTGCTTGTAATCACTCCACGGCCGACTTCTTGATATCTTCTCCGCTGCTAAAAGAAGAAAAGTCGTAATTTCAGAGCTCCCGCCTACCTTCCAGGGCTTTAGCCAGGGTTACCTCGTCGGCATACTCCAGGTCTCCACCCATAGGCATTCCCTGTGCCAGCCGGGTCACCTTAATTCCCAGAGGCTTGATAATTTTTGATAGATAGGTAGCGGTCGCCTCACCTTCCGCATTCGGATTTGTGGCAATTATCACTTCTCTGATTTTGCCCTTCTCAATTCTTGTGACCAGATCCTTTATCTTCAAATCGTCAGGGCCAACTCCATCAAGGGGAGAAAGTGCACCCATAAGCACATGGTACGTTCCCTTATACTCTCCCATCTTTTCAAAAACAAAGATGTCCTGCGGCTGTTCTACCACGCAGATGGTATTTCCATCTCTGGTAGAATCATCACATATGAAACAAGGATCGCTATCAGTGATATTGCCACAAACGGAGCAGCTTTTCATCTTCTCTTTTGCTCCCAGAATAGCCTGGGCTAACTCGTTAGCCTCTGACCGGGAACTTTTCAATATATGGAATGCCAACCTCTGAGCGCTTTTCGGCCCGATGCCTGGCAAACGGTGTAAAGCCGAGATTAGTCTTTCTAAAGATTTAGAACGGATAATCATTTTAATGCACCGAAATTATTTTTCTTCGGGCTCCTCCTTCACAATTTCTCCTTCAAATATTTTGAGTACCTTTTCCACGATTGGCTCAACTTCTTTCTTTTCTTCAGAATTGAAAGATGGCTCCTGAGGCGGAGCTTTGATTTCCTGCTCCGGCTCCGGTTCTCCCAAAAACTCTTCAGAAGCTGATTCTATCTCTTCCTCTATTTTCTCTGGGGCAGGAGGGGCACTGTTAATCTCACCAGTTATGCACTTTATCTTGATTTCTTTCCCCAGTATTTCTTTCAAAGCTTCCTCAACAATATTCGACTTCTTCTCCACCCTATCCTTCTGGAAATTGTAATTTTTAGGAAAAATTAGATAAAGGAGATTACCCTCCAGGCGGTGTGGCGTACTTTCGGCAAGACATGTGTGGAGAGGAGTATCCTGTTTCCTGACAGATTCCAGGACTTCCTCCCAGCGCTCTATAATTTCCTGAATCCGCGAAACCTCTTCAGCATACGGTTCCTTTTTCTCCTTAGTTTTTGAAGTAGTTTTCTCCGCTTGGGGGACATATTTTTCCCTGGGCGGTTCGCCTTTTTTCTCTTCAAGGGTCAGCGACTTTTCCAGTTTCCCGATTTTCTCAATAATCTCTCCAATGGGGATATACGGTTGACACAGACGGAACATATCCACTTCTATCACCAGGCGGGGCTGTTCGCTCCACTTCATAGATTCGTAGGTCTTGCTGAGAAGGTCGATAATTCTCACCAGGTTTTCTTCTGTAAACTGCTCTCCTTTCTTGAGAAGGATTTCCAGATACTTGTCGGGAAGTTGCAAAATTTTTCTATCCTCTCCTACCACTTTCATAAGCAGCATATTTCTGAAGTGTTGCCTCAGGTCTTTGATAAACTGGTGAAGGTTATAACCAGATTCGGTTATCTCATCTATCAGGGAGAGAATCTCTCTGGCTTTGTGTTCGGCGATGAGATCGGAAAATTCTACCAGGCGCTCAAATGGCAGAACGCCCAGAATGAAATTTGTCTCCTCCAGGCCTATCTTCTTTCCGCCAGCGTAAGAGATAACCTGGTCGAGCAGGCTCTGGGCATCCCTGAGACTCCCCTCACCTCTGTAAGCAATTAGATTGAGAGCTTCCTTTTCTATTTTCAGTTTTTCCTTCTCTGCAATATAATTCAATCTGTCGAAGATTTTTTTCTGAGGAATCAGTTTAAAAGAAAACCTCTGGCATCGGGAAAGAATAGTGGGAGGAATTCTCTCCGGCTGAGTTGTTGCTAGCATAAAGATGATGTGCCTAGGAGGCTCCTCCAGAGTCTTCAGAAGAGCGTTGAAAGCGTCGTGAGTAATCTGATGTGCTTCATCAATAATATAGATTTTGTAGCGAGAAGAGACGGGAGCAAATTTTACGTTCTCCCTTAGAGTTCTTATCTCATCAATTCCCCTGTTTGATGCTCCGTCAATTTCCAGAACATCCATAGAACTACCCCGGGCAATTTCCACACAGGATGTACACTTGTTGCAGGGCTGGGGCGTGGGACCTTCCTTACAATTCAATGCTTTAGCTAAAATGCGCGCAGTGGTTGTCTTGCCTATGCCCCGTGGACCTGAGAACAGGTAAGCGTGGGCAACTTTACCTGAGGCAATGGCATTTTTTAAAGTCTCACAGACGTGCTCCTGCCCCACAATTTCATCGAACGTTTGTGGTCTATATTTGAGCGCTAACACCAGGTAAGACATCGTAACCTTCTATCTGGTAATGAATTTGTTTTATCTCATGTTCTTTGCGATAGAGTACTTTTTCTCTCTTAGGAATAAGAAAACTAAATAGAGCCCAGAAGACAACAGGACAAATTACTACCCCCACTGCCTTAACAGTGGTAAGAACTTGAAATTTCTTAAATCCTTCTACCTGTACAACAAAAGTCACATAAAGCCAGAATAGAACATAAATTATTGTCCAGAACAACAAACTGCTCATAAACTGTCCAGCAAAATATAGAATAACTTCAGGTGATCTGGTAGCGCCAGCAGCGAGGAATGCTGATAATAGGTCACCCCCGACAAAAATAAGCAAAAGAAGATATAAACCGATAGTCCAGACAGTGGAGGCTACAGCTGTATAAGTAGCCACGCGAAACGTTTGTTCGTAACCTTTTTTGCCACCAAATAATTTCACAAAGAAATGGTAAATACCGGCATTAATAAAAAGTCCCAATATGCCTAACAAGCCGACCAAAGAGAAAACGAAGAATAGAATCGCCACGCCTATTGTAGCGACAGATGAACCTACCGGCCTGTTTAGAGAAAATATCAATGTAGGCATGCAAATTGCCGCAAGCAGCAAACCCAATGCTATTATATAAAATTTTATCGGTGCGCCAAAACCACCTTCCTGAGGTAATTCTGCGAAAAATTTCCTGGGATATATGACTATTTCCCAGCATTTTCGGAAAAAACCTTTTTCGGGAGCGATTATTCCATATTGCTCATATTGATCACGGGTGATTTTTTGTCTATATCTCGCTCCCTGTGGTGTTGCTCCCGCATAACACTGATTACACACTAATCGCCCGTCTTTCTCCTGAAGACACTCAAAACAAAAATCGCGTTGACAGACTGCACAAAAACCCTGCGCCGGTCGATCCGGATGGTTAATACATGCATCTTTTTGCAAAGACGACACTTTTTCTGCTTCGGGGTCAGGAAATTCGGGAGGTTCTGCCTTTTTCCTGAATGGTTCATAACACATCCCGCAGTATAATGCATCATCCTTGTTCTCATAACCACATTTCGGACATTTAATCACTCTGACCCCTTTTTTGAGTATTATGTCCCCGGAATTCCTTGGTGGAGCAGAGGGGATTCGAACCCCTGACCTCATCCGTGCGAGGGATGCGTTCTCCCAACTGAACTACTGCCCCATCGCCCCGATTCAAAATCGGGGCTCTCAAGTAGGAGAACCACGTTCTCCCACAAAGTCTGCGGTTACCTTATTTCTTAAAGAGTTTTTTTAAGCCCTTTTCTATTTCCTTTTTCAAAACATCTTCGGCAGCCTTTTCTGCTGCCTTACGAGTCAATTTGCCCCAGTCGAGATTTACCTTCGGGTCTTCAAATGTTCCGGCAATCTTAAACGGAACAGTCACTCTTCCTTCAGCATCACCAGCATACTTAGCAAGGTCCCCACCAGAGTATTCTTTAGTAAACTTAATATCACCCTTTATATCCTGCTTCTTCTTAACCAGGTCAACATTGCCAGAACAATAAGCATCAAGTTTGTCTCCACCGTCTGTCTTCACGTCCGTAAGATACGCCTTTCCTTTTTTGATGGTCAGCTTCCCGCTTGCAGACTTGAAATTTGTCTCTTTGAGTTCGGGAGTTTTAGCAGCAGAAGCAATCCTGTCCAGAATCTTTATCCCCTTTATCTTCACATCTTTTATCTCCACAAGACCCGAACCATTCAATTTGGAAAAATCTTTTCCCCTGCCAGATAATTTAATCTTCCCGGAAGCTACGGCATAAAACTGGCCCTTCGGTTCAGGCACTGCAGCCTGGATAACCTTATGTATATCGATATTTTTGACTTCACTATCAAGATTGAATTTAACGGTATCCAGAGAAGAATCTCTAAGCTCGGCTGAAAGAGAGCCTTTTATACTGCCGGCATACGCTGATAGAGAAAGTGGTTTAAGTTCTAATATCGATTTAGCGATGTCCAGTTTTGCCGAACAATTAGATACCTGATAGTTCTGGAAAAGCAGTTTCTTGAGCTTGAGTTTCCCTGAGACCGTAGTATCTGGTGGAATCCCGATTTTAGGAGATGGCTTTTGCTTTACAGCTGACCGTTCCTGTTTTGCCTTCTCTGCCTCAGGCTTACCCCCTTTTGGCTTTTTCGGTCTTTCTGGTACCTTAACTTCCACTGTGTCCATATTTAGATCGAGATTGACCGTCGGCTTTTTGAAATTCAGAATATTTCCTGAATATTTTAGATCGGACCTGTCCAGTTTCACACTCATCTCTTTCTGAACTGATTCTACATTTTCTACGCCTATTCTTCCGGAAATATTTATGGACTTCGGTACACCTGAAATCTTTGTCTCCCCTACCACAATTCCAGAAAGCCCGTAGTTCTTGGTGAGAGGGACTAACTCATGAAGCGATTTCATATCAAATCTTTCCACAGAAACTTTAAGACTGAGTCTCCTCTGCTTCTTAAGCTCCTCTACCTTCCCGGAACCAGAAGCTTTTATCTCACCAAGAGCTATGGATATTGCGTTCAGTTTCAGAATGTTATTGTCTTCAACCGTAATATCGATTCCCATCCCCCCGTCTATACCAGAGGGCTTATGGAATAAGTCCTTGAACAATGCGTCGACTTTTTTAATACCAACATTGCCTTTAATCTTGATTCTCTTTAAATTTCCCGAGACATCTACGTTTATATCTGGCTCGCCAGAGACTATGAAGTCACCGGGGAAAGGAAATACTTTGGAAAGTTTCTCCAGGGCAAAATCTTCACCTTTTATATTAACTGCAAAGGAGAGCTTCTCCCGCTGGATAAACTTTTCCACACCTCCGGTAGCTCTTATTCCTGCGCCAGCTGTAGTTGCTAAAGCCTCCTTAATCTTGACAGTCTCTTCTTTTATGTCGATACTTCCTTTAAAGGCAAGTGAACCCCGCAATTTCTCCTTGACTACATCAAAAGAGACTTCCACAAAGAAAGGCGAAACGAGCGAAATGCCGTAAACACTCAGATTAATGTTCTTCAAATCTGCCGATAGCTTCTGTGGCGTCTTATCCACAAATTTCACTTCTCCCCCGGATATAGATACTTTCGATACGAGGAAAGTGAAGGCTATTGGTTTAACTTTTGCTGGTGGGCTCTTTTCTTCTTTTTTGACATTTTCTTCTTTCTTTGTCTCAGTTACTTTCTTTACCATAAGATCGCTGAAATTAAACGAGCCATCTCTTCTTCTTGTAATATTTATTGTCGGAGAGATGAGCGTAACTTCGCTTACGGAAATCTGCTTTTTAAGAAGCGGAAGAAGTTTCGGCCTTACCAGAAACTGTCCTGCCTGCACAAATGTTCCTTTGTCGAACGATGGTTTCTCGGAAACTTTGAAACCTTTAACTCTAAGACCTCTAAGACCAACGGAGATAGTTTCTATTTCTACCTGCCTGTGGAGGGCCTCAGACATCCTGGCTATCAACATAGCTTTCACCTTTGCCGGAGGAAAAGCAAGCCTTAAAGCAATCGTTCCTCCCACAAAGACAAATAACAAAACTACAAAAAGTATAAGAATAATCTTCTTTAGTTTTTTCATCTTTTAACCTTCTTTCCGAAGCAATCCAGTCTATATCCGGGAAACCATTTTTTCAAGTTTTTCTTTTTCACCTGGTTCCATCCTATATGCGTGCTTCTCTTCGGGAAATTTCTTTTCCTTTATATCTTTTACATATTTCCTGAACGCTTCCGTAATGTCCTCACTCAAGGAGTCATATTTTTTCACAAATTTAGGAGTGAATGCTTCAAAAAGTCCCAACATATCACCTACAATCAATAATTGCCCATCGCAATCGATTCCTGCGCCAATACTTAAGACAGGTATCTCGCTTCTTTCGGTGATAATCTTTCCTACTTCTGGCGGTATAGCCTCAAGCAAAATAGCAAAAGCGCCTGCATCCTCAATCGCTTGGGCATCCAGAACTAACTCCATAGCACTCTCGGCAGTTCTCCCCTGAGCTTTGAATCCTCCTAACTGACCTGAACTTTGAGGAGTCAATCCAATATGACCCATTACTACCATTCCCGCATCCACAATTCCTTTAATGCGATCAATTACTCTCCTGCCACCTTCGAGTTTGATAGCATCCATATTTGCTTCTTTATAAAATCTTCCGGCATTATATATCGCCTTCTCTACAGATTCCTGGTAGGACATAAAAGGCATATCGCCAATAACAAAAATATTGGGAGCACCCCGGCGCACAGCTTCCGAATGAACAATCATCTGCTCCATTGTTACCGGTATAGTACCTTCATATCCATAAACAACCATGCCCAGCGAATCGCCAACCAAGAGCATATCTAAACCGGCTTTTTCACAAAAAGTAGCAGTAGGATAATCGTAACATGTAAGAAAAGTAATCTTTTCTCCATCTTTTTTCATCTTCAAAAAATCAATCACACTCTTTTTCTTACCCATTTTATTATCTCCCTGTTTCTCCTCGGCGTTCGCGGGCTTCGAATCACTCCTGTGTATCAACCGGAGAGGGTGGGATTCCTCTTCGCCTCTCCCCTTCACTCCCAGAGCCTCAGAGCCGGCCCGCTCACTTACGCACTTCCAGTGCTTTTCCTCCCTTGGATCGGCGTTCGCGGGCTTCGAATCCCTCCTGTGTATCAACCGGAGAGGGTGGGATTCGAACCCACGGAACGGTTTCCCGTTCATACGCTCTCCAGGCGTACTCCTTCGTCCACTCGGACACCTCTCCAGCAAACTATTCTGTTATTCCTCCTCTTCGGCATTTATGGTGAGATTCACAGCTGTCAATTTAGGAACGCTCTTTCCCGGCCTGGGATTTTGACGCAAAATGATATCGAACAATTTCTCTATATCGCACACATAATCTATGCGACCTACTCTTAAGCCAGCCCTCTCTAAAACATCCTTTGCTTGTCCCAACCTTCTGCCAAGAACATTGGGTACGATCACTTCTCCCTTGCCTTTACTGAGGACGAGGTCTATTATTGTCCCTTCTTTCACTATTGTATCAGAAGAAGGGAAAGTAGAAATTACCGAACCCTCAGCAGTAGAATCAGAAGATTGCTCGGTTATGCTGCCCACTTTAAGCCCCATATCAGCTAATCTCCTGCGCGCCTCGTCCAGGGGAACAGAAGAGAGATTGGGAACGGTTACCCCCATTTTACCTTTACTTACTACAACGCTTATCGGCGTTCCTTTTCTGACCAGAGAGCCAGGGAGAGGACTCTGATCAATAATTGCGCCACCGGGAATAACAGGGTCTTCTCTTTCTGACTCCACAAGCAAGGAGAGACTTCTGTTTTCCAGAATAAGCCTGCCCTGGTCAAGCGTTGTCATTCTCACATCCGGCACTTCCACCTTTTCCAGAAATGGAATACCGTAAAGAAAGAAAAGATAACAGACAGCTGCGGAAACGATAATAGAAGTAAAAAATGGTACGAAGAAAATTTTTGCGCCGCCTCTCATTCTATTCCTCCTCTCTCTTAAGGACAATTATCTCTACCCTTCTATTTAAATCCCTCCCTCTCACAGTCCTATTTGAGGCAATTGGTCTGTCTTCTCCCCAGCCTCTTACACTGAGCCGACTGGCGTCGATCTTTCCTACTTCTACCAGATAGTCATAGACTGCCTTAGCCCTCTTCTCCGATAATTTCTGATTATTGGCGGTGCTTCCCACGCTATCAGTATGCCCCTCAATAGAGACCTTATTGAGTGGATACGCCTGGAGCACTCTTATTGCCTGTTCAACAGTAGCGTAGCCATCTTTACGAAGAATAGACTTACCTATGCCAAAAAGAACCTTTACCGAGAAAGTAATCTTTAACCCTCGCTCCTCTTCTTCTACCTTTATCCCCTCCCCAAGTTTGGGTAACGGTATATCCACCTTCAATTTCTTAAAAGAAGAACTTCCATTATTCCCGGCAATGTCATAGACGACCAATTTTACCCTGTATTCGCCAGCAGGAACAGTTGCCTTGTAGTAATCATCTTTACCATCCCAGACAATAGACTGAGGAAGTGGCTCTTCTCCCTTAAAAGTTTTTGCCACCTTTCCCTGTTTATTATATATCTCAAGCCTCCAGTTCATTATCTCGTTGGCATCTTCCGCCTCAAGCTGTAGAGTCACTGTATCATCTATGCCATCGCCATTGGGAGAAAATGTTCCTGTAGTAATAATAATCTCAGCCGTAGGCGGAGTATTATCAATTAAAGTCGGTGTCCATTCAGACCTTGCAGGTAATCTTCCCCACTCTTTTGTCTCTATCTGACAAGTGTATAGTCCATCAGGGACCAGCTTGCCTTCTTGATCGGTTCCATCCCAGGGTATAGAGATGGGTAGAATCTCCCCGGATTTTCTCAATATAATCGCGCCGTCCTTATCTTTGATTTGAAATTTCCACTTTTCTACCTTCTCCAGATTTTCACCAGCTATTACCAAATCACTAATATCGTGTGTTCCATCATTATTAGGCGAGAAGACCCCGGGGTCAGCCTGTAATACGAGCTTTATCGTGGGAAGTCTTCCTGCCTTACCAAATTTATATCCCAGCGAGACCCTGTGAGTCGTTCCCAAAGAGTCGTACGGCGCCCACGCATAATTCATTAGAAGTCCCATCCAGCGTAAGCCTGCGCCCAGTCTCAACCCGGCTAAATTGCTCAAGCCCGTCTTCTGTAAATCATACTTATATCCCACTCTGACTGCAAAAGTCTCCAGCAAAACATGCTCAATCCCTAATGCAAAATTAAAATCCCCTTCCATGGGTTTATTTGCATCGAGGGCAATTGACAGGTCGACTCTCTCCTGGGAAAATTTAATTTTCCAGGCTAAACCAGCTTTTATATTTATCGGCAACTTTTCACCCCTCAGTGTTGTTCCCAGGTTCTGGCCAACCAAACCAAAAGAAAATGTGCGGTTAACAGTGGAAAGCATAATTCCCACGTCAGAGGAAAAAGCAGAAGCTCTGCTGCGGTCGATTGTACTCTCCAATCCCATTAAGTTAAATCCAAAACAGAAGGACTTTGATACGGGGATACCGTAAGCCAAACCTCCATAAATATCGTATACATTGAACTTGCCCTGCGTTACTCCCTGTACTATTCTATTCATTCTGCCCATATGGAGATAAGAGACGTTAATCCCCAGAGTGCCGAAGGGCATAGGTTGCAGGTAACCCAAAAATTCGTGGTTTATATTACCCAGCCAGAAAGTGTGCATTGTCTCTAATTCTGGACTAAAAACGAAAGCCAATCCCGCCGGGTTCCAGCGCATTGCGCTCACATCATCGGCTAAAGCGCAGAATGCTTCTCCCATGCCGGTAGCCCTGGTGCCGATATTCATTTTCAGGAAATTCCCGGTGGTAGTGCCTACCGCTGATGAGGAGAAAACTAGATTGGGAAGACATCCTAAAAGAAGAATAGTCAAGAGAATAACGAAAGAACGGGATAACTGCTTCATAAAACCTCCTATTTTAGAATGACAACTTTTACCGTCTTTGAAGATTTACCAATTTTTAGATTGACCAGATATACTCCGCTTCCCACAACCTTGCCCTTATCGTTCCTCCCATCCCATTCTATGGTATCTTCCGTTTTTGTTTTGTCTTCTACCAAGTCTGACCTTACAAGTTCTCCATTGATTGAATAGATTCTGATGGTTGCTCCTTCTCCTTTCACTTCGTAGTGTATCTCGGTATGGTCATCAAGAGGGTCTGAGGCTTCCGGATTAAAGGGATTATTCCATTCAATTCTTAAAACAATTACGCCGGAAGAACTAAGTTGTCCTTCAGGGCCGACTTCTACCGATGCTTCTTCTACTGGTTGTGAAAGAATATCTACTGTCCCTGAAGGACAAGAGAGAAGAGTAACCACCAGTAGAGTACAAAAAATAACCTTACCTGAATTTACCATTTTATCAACCTCCTAATTTTGATTCTCCAATTTCGAATCTCTATTGCGTTCTGATGAGGTCGGCGCTCGTTCGCTTCGTCCTTCGGACCCCGGCGCTCACCATCTCGCGCCCGTCGCTAACACGTCCCGATTTATTCATCGGGACAGCGACCCTTCTGTGAATCAATCATTTATCCCCTAACTACGGAATAATTTTCTCTTTTGTATTGAAAATCTGAAAAGCTTCCGGATAAGCTGTGAGATTCATTTGGGGCATTATAATCCCTCCATAAGTATTTTGCTCGTCATAGTCGCTTTGGCCGCCCATTCCAAGCGGGGGTTTTAGGTATTTGCGGGCAATCGGCTCGCCTTTTTCGTCCCTCTTCAGCTTCCCGTTTGTTATGTCCTCGAATTCGAATATAACTACTCCTTTATTAGACGCTTCGGCCATATCCCGACCGGGATCTTCAGGTGTAGCAAAGAGAAACAGGCGGCCATTCTCCCCAACCAAACTTGAACCAGTAAAAATTTTTGCCCCAAATTTCTGCGCATCTTTGTTCTCCAGAAGAGTGCCTATATATCTCCAAGTTTTTCCATGGTCATAAGAAGCAATCAAGATTATCTTGGCTATATTCTGTTTATTAACAAACTTATGGCCTTGCAGGCTTAGATATAAAACTCCGTTTTTATAAATCGAGCCGGGCTCAGTATATGCAAAAAGACCTTTTAAGTCCGGGTGTAACCGGCTCAAATTGATCCTTGTCTTGTGCGGTTTGAGCGGAAAGGGTCCAGCACCAAATAAAGGTATCTCTTCTGACCATTTTCCTGCAGGATTATTGGAATATTTGTATGCAATCCAGCCATACTGAAGCACTCTATTGCCTGCTCCGGCACCTGGATCGTGTTTTGCAAAATATTTATGCCAAAATAATTTCCACTCTTTACCTGGATCATAAGGGTCATGAACCAATGTGGAAACCTCGTTCCACCAGGAACCATCTATTACTTTATTACCAAGCCTGACCTTGCCATCAACTGAAGAATTAATTGTTTTTACGAAGGTCCAGGTTTTGCCGTGGTCAAGAGTTTTTGCCAGGTTAGTGCGGATATATTTCGGCGCGTCTATACTTGAGTACGTCATCCAGCCAACAGAACCATCTTCATTGTATTCCACTGAAGGGTCATATATGCCGCTAGTATTAACTTCGCCAATTATGTTAATTTTCTCATAACCATTGCTGACTGCTGCTTCCGAATCTAAAGGCCTTCTGCCTAAATTGCTTATCTTCCGAGTTGAAAATATGATTCTTGCGTCTTTACCTGAGCCCTCACCGGGAAAGAATACCGGCATCTGGTAATTATATCCTTCAGGAAGAGGAATTTCTTTTCTTCTTGTTCCGTCCGGGGAGATTGTATGTAATACACTTTTAACTCTTTTATTTTTTAAATCCGGGAACACATGCCAGAGAACTAATAACCTACCGTCACTTGACCATTCGGGCATCGCATCTGCACCTACAAGAATGTCCTCTGGAAAATACCCCGCTGAAAGGTCTTTTTCCTTTCTTGTCTTTAAATCTAATATCATGCTGTGCCAATGAAGTCCTTTNNGAAGTCCTTCTTTAACCCTCCTCATAAAAGCTATTTTAGTTCCATCCGGAGAAAATTTAGGGTCATTGTCCTGGAGTTCCGGCCATGTCAGCTGTTCCAGGCTGCTTCCATCTGGCTTAACCCACCACAAACCCTTTTTGCCAGTTTGCAGATTACGGGCTGGAAAAACAATCCTGTCGTTTCCGGAAGAGTCTTTTCCCCACTGTGGGTCTACAACAGCAAGATAATTAGGAGTGGGGATTTCAGTGTTGCTTTTAATCTCCATATTTTCATCAAAAATAAGGTGGCTAGCACGGGATTTCCTGCCATCACCATATATGTAGATTAATCCACCATAAGGAGTCCAATAGCTGTTAGCAGCGGCCTTACCTTTTTGCGGAGGAATAAGAACCCTTAAATCACTGCCGTCTAATCTCATGAGTAGAATTTCAGTTTTTTCATACTGTTCCCCTGGTTTATCATAATTATTTTCAGCTTCAGTTGCGCATCCATCTTTCCCAATTTTATTAAAACGAGTAAATGCAATCCATCTTTTATCCGGCGATACCCGGGCATGGGTCATCTGCTGCCAGGAATTTGTAATCAGCGGCTTCATGTTCTTGCCGTCTAAATTAGCAGTATAAATCCCAAAAACTTCCCTGTCGGACGCCTCGCCAATAATGTTGTTTTTTTTATAAGAATCCCTAACTGGCGCTTCTGGAGTCGGTTGCCTTCTGCCCAAACTGCCCATCTTCCGAGTTGAAAATATGATTCTTGCGTCTTTGCCTGAACCTTCGCCGGGGAAAAACGAAGGATGAAAATAGGCGTATTTCTTAGGAAGAGGTATTCTTCTCCTTTTGCTGCCGTTGGGCTTCATGGTATGTACTTCATTGGCAAACCCTCGACTATGAAGAACAATATGGTCAAAAATTAATAACTTCCCATCGCTTGACCATGAAGGCACAGCCTCTGCTGCTACCCT
>JABAOH010006240.1_pt1 | contig 19449 bp, 19 predicted proteins | sample 7062181 | NCBI WGS metagenome assembly JABAOH01 (sample SAMN14538630, study PRJNA623070) | marine sediment metagenome | biome: marine biome [ENVO:00000428]; feature: marine pelagic biome [ENVO:01000023]; material: deep marine sediment [ENVO:00002113]; isolation source: pool of 5 deep marine... | reverse complement strand
GCCTATAAACATCTAAAAATAGATTTCTCAAAGTCAGATCAGCAAAAATTATTGTAAATAAAACAGGGGCGACCATTGATCCTTCTTACTTCGTTCGAAGCAAGCTTGGAAAGAGAGGTCGACACCCCAGAGTCTCTTTTTAATCAATCTCCCAGATTTTTCGACTTTTTGGAGGGATAACACCTCCCGGTAGTCTATTTCACCTCGGAGAAATTTACTCCTTTTGCGGTCTCGCCTTAGTTTATAAGAATAATCCTTTTCCCTAAGGTCCCCGCTCACGAGCGTCAGTCTTGTCTGACTAACCCGTCTCCGCCATGTCGGAGTACATCACTCTCTATTGAAAAGAATGATTTATTTTACATGGCAACTTGACTTTTGAGAGACCAAAGGTCTATTCGATATGGCTTTTTGGTCACTATATCGATGGCTATCGTCACTATGTGTGATGGGTCCCGTTTGTAATCTAAACTTTTGGGGATTTCGATATAGAGAGCATCTTGTCTCGATATCAAATCCCACTTGTCTTTATAGACCACAAACGTTAGACCAAAGATCTCCCAAGGATGGTAATTCAGTCTTGGGCTGCATTTCAAGGTATACCTTGGTACCACACCCGGTGTGTGAATTACCACTTTGGGAACTTCTAGAAGTTTCTCAAGACTCTCTGATGAGAATCTCCCTTTCAGGAAATCATAGATCTCCCTGAACTGGGATTCCTCTCTGGGATTCTTTTCTGTTCCTTTGTCTATCAGGAACGGATGAGTACTTTCCGGAAATCCCTCTTTAGTATCTCCGATCCATCTCATTCTTTTCACCTCCTTCAAACCTTCTAATTATCCATGTATATCAACCGGTTCACGGTTCATAACCGGAGAACTTAGGAATGTTAAGTTGTTGTTTCGTTTTTGGCTTTCGTCCCCAATTTTCGGCTGGGTCGATGGGTTTAACGAAACTTATTGGCCTGTCACACCCCTTTGCCATAACTTGATCTGAATACCATATTGCTTCAGATTCCCGGTGGCTCACCGGAGCTGTTCTCAGCTAGCGAGAGGAAGGGAGTTTCTCCTTTGCTTCTTCTTTTCTCTTTCTCCACCAGAATTGGAACCGCTTCTTGTTTCTCTCTATTGTTTCTTCGTGGGTAGCAATTCCAACGATTAATCCGAAGACAAAGGAGATAATCCCCACAACTGAGAGGATTACCAATTCCAAATTATCCTCTACAGTCGCGTATCCTCCTATTAAAACTAAAGAAAGGAGGATTATTCCCCATCCGACTATTTTTCCTACTTTCATCATTTTCGGTTTTCACCCTCCTTTCTATCATTTCTACCAAAAGTTTTTGGTTTTTAAAGGACTTACTTTTCAATCTGTGCTTTTGTAATTCTCCTTTCGTCCGGGTTTCACGGACTCATCAGCCCCTTTGCGGGGGAGGAAGGGAAGGAATACATCTACATCTTTGGCAAGATATAGAACCTCCCCTAGTTAGTTTTTTTATTTGGCAATCACCAAAACGGAAGCCTAATTCTCCTTGTCCTCAACTACCACTTTCTACTATTACTACTTTTCTACTGAGGATTAGTCCATTAACGGTCTCGCCCAAGCTTATAGTCTGCCATTCGACAGTTTCACTTGGATCCCCGCTCTGGCCCACGGACAGGGCGCTGACGAAATCGGAGTCACTGAACCGGCAAGAACCCCTAAAGGTTCTCTTTTACGATCCGAACTACCTCTTCGAGGGTCAACTTACTCCCCTCGCGAGGCGATCCCAAGATCGTGCCGGTCGCCGGACCACCCCAACCAGCTTCAAGTTGGTTGAGCTTTGGCGCCACAGCATCTACTCGGATGCCGTTTCCGGCGATGGTGAACTTACGAACCCCGTTCATATTGGGGTTCAAAGCCACCACTACCTGGGCGCCATTGCCGTAGAGAGCTCCCGGGGCCCCGAAGAACTGTGTCTCCAGATAGCCCAACTTGAGCCCTCCCTGGGTGGTCTCCCACCTGGCTTGCTCCAATGCTTTGGCAATCTGCCGAGTATTCTCGACTTTTGCCTCGGCGTAGGAGTCGAAACCCTTTATCGTGCCGTAGGGATCCTGTCCGTATTCCACAACAGCACAAAGGATTTCAACTCCTTTATGGAGCTGCTCCACCGGATCACGCTCTGTTAAGAGCATGCCGGCGAAAACATCGGAAAGGTAAGGGAATCCCTCGGCCTTTCCGTAGCCAGGGAGAACCTGAGGCCCCTTGGTGTCAAGGATGTCGATATAATCGACTAAATCCTTGACAAGTCTAATTCCCTTGGAGAAATTTAAACTCTCCAAAAGAAAAAGCCTTCCGCCAAGGGGACCAACTGGTGTCTGGATTTCTCCAAGATCACCAGCAGGCTCCGCTCTTGTCTCATCTTTCGCAAGCGAATAGACTTGACAAGTAGCGGACCTTATCGGACCTCCTTCCTGGTGGTGGTCAAAGTTTCCTTCGGAAACCCGACCGCTCCCTCCAACCTCTATACAGAGGATTTCAGGATTGGCCAGATCTTCCTCGGAAGCTTCACTGCGAAGGACGATTACCTCGTCCTCCCGGTCCACCCCAAGAAGCCAGGCGGCTCCGACAGTATCAAGGTCAATTTTTCCGACCCGGATCTGTCTTTTTGCCATACTTTTCACCTCCTTTATTTTTCCGTCCCGGATTCAAACTACCTTTTCTGCTACCGGGGTTAAAGTATGGCTCGATTTCTTATTTTTAAAATTCTTTATTCTTTTTGTCCCCTTTTATAGGGACAGTCCAAGGACAAATTTTTCATCCTCAAGCTGCCCCCACAAAGGGGGAAGAGATTCTTTTTGTCAAACCAACCTTGGTCTACTAAATTTCGGCCGAAGACTCGTAAGACTAAGAGAATCTGTAAAACTCTCTTTTTGTTTGCCCTAATACTTATTAATTTTTGGCTCAAAAGAGAATTTTAGCAAGGAATTTTGAAAGTACAATTTTTGTTTTTATAATTCCTCTTTCGCCCTTATTCTTGTCCGCCGACTTGTCCATCGTAGATTTATTGAAGATGGAAGCTTTATGCGAAGGCGGATGGGCTCGTCAGCGCCACATATCCCGACTATACGGGAAGTGACGGAGAGAGACCTAAAAAAGTAGAATATTCTTTTTGAAAAAGAGCCGAGTAGGCTCATTGGTAGGGATAAGTGTAGCGAAAAACTTATCCGCCACCAACAAACTTACTTGGCTCGCTACTTTTTATTAATAAGGAAAGGTTCTTACCCTCCTTAAGATTAATTCTGTTTCTAAAATGATCTTAATCTTTTCAAACTTTAACGCTAACCATTTTATCATAAGAAAGATATTTTGTCAAGACTTTTTTACATTTTCCTTTAATTTTTGAAATTGGAGCTAGAAATACAATATTTATTGTCATTATATTTTGTCAATTATCTTTTAAATCACGACTTTCATGTTTGTTTATTCTTCGAGTCCCGACTTCGTCGGGACTCGAAGAATAAGTGCGTAAGTCATGTTATTATTAAAACTCAATTTTTTAAAAAAAATGGGCAGGAGAGCCAGTCTGAACAAATCACCAATGGCGATCTGTTTAAACATGATACTCTTCCTGCCTTTTTTCTCTTAAGGGGATAAGAAGTAGCGACAACAGGGTTGTCGGATGGACTACCTCTCTTTACCAGCACGTTACCTTTTAAGGCCGCCGGACGTTTTCCCCACAACGTTTCCTCTCGAGGGGCCCAGGCAGACCCGAACACCCATTTCAACTTTGGTATATCCAAAGAAGGAGAGGTCGCGCCCGGCGCGTCTAACTCCACGCACCTTAGCTCGTCCATCTCGAGCTAACTTCTCGGAGACAAATTGTCTCCCTTTTATTACCAGCCCATATATCCTTTACCCTCCTTTACAATAAATTTTTCTTTAAGGGTTGGCTGGTATTTAGCCATAGCTACAAAAGTATGGCCGAGGGGGGCCGAAGCCCCCTTTACCAACCACCCATTAAAATCACCTCCAAAAATAGGTTGGTATTTTCTTTTTTCAAGTTAGCCCATTATACTCCCTTTTACGACTTTTGTCAAGACTTTTTTACATTTTTATTATATTTTTCGGCTCCTTTCCAGGAAAGGTCGAAAATAGCCTTTAAAGTTTTAGCAATATTAATACTTTCGATCATGATTGCGATTGGCTTTTCTGCCAGATAATCAATCATAAAAACTTTATCATTATAAATATCTATTCCGCAATTTATGGGGAATTCATCTTTTGGTACATAACGGGCAGTTCTTAATAAAGCTTTATTAGTGGCACCAAGTTTTGGCCCTTCTTTTCTTGTGTAAATGACGAAACTGGGTAGTCTTTTTCTCACTCTTTTTTTGGTATATTCAGTTTCGTGCTCAGGAAAAACAGTTTGTAATTCATCGAGAGGGACGTAGCTGTGGAAAGTTCCTTTTCTCTCTTCAATCAACATAGTAATATCTCGGATAGTTTTTAGTCCTTCTTTCCCTTCATAAAATTTTACCTGGGGTCTTTCTTTGGAAACAGCATAGATTTCTTTTAATTTGGGTAAAATTTCTTTAAAATCTCTTTTTTGATCCTCAATTTTATAAATTGTTTTGTCTAAAAGAGAAAGGATTTTTTCTGGTGATTCGGCATTGAAATATCTTTTTTTACCTCGCATAGATTCGCTAACTAATCCCATTGCCATCAGCGATTCTAAGATAACGTAAGTAGTGGCTCTTTTAAGTCCGGCTTTGGCGGCAATTTTTTGAACTGAACTTGGTCCTAATTCAAGATTAGCCAAGTAAACCTTGGCTTCTTTATCTGTTAAACCAAAGGATTGTAAGTTTTCAATAATTTTATTTTGCTTATCCATAACTACCTCCTATATAAAGCTTAATCGGGTCTCTTAGTTTTGTCAACAACTTTTGACAAAAATATTATATAAATTCTTAAGTTTTGAAATATCAGCTGTTTGTTGTAAAATTTTCTTATGAAAAGACTTCTACTTCATACTTGTTGTGGGCCTTGTTCGACAGCGGTCTTTGAAGAGTTAAAAAACCAGTTTAGAGCAACTGGATTTTTTTATAATCCCAATATTTGGCCGAAAGAAGAGTGGGGGAGGCGAAAAGCAGCCTTGGGAAATTTTGCTAAAGATAAAAATTTTAAGATTGTTTATTTGGAAAGTAGTAAAGGGATCAAAGGTGATAGAGGTATCAAAGGTGACAAATGTGACAAAGGTGTCAGAGAGGACAAAAGAAGACAGAGACTGATTGAATTTGAATATCTTGGCAAAAAGGAGATTTGGAGGCCAGGGGAGTGCGAACAATGTTATAAAAATCGGCTTTCAAAAACCGCCGAGTATGCCTCAAAAAATAATTTTGACTATTTTACTACCACTCTTTTAATTAGTCCTTATCAAGGACAAGAAATTATTAAAAAAATCGGAGAAAATTTAGCTAAATATTTTAAAATCAAGTTTTACTATCAAGACTTTACTTCTTACTTTCACGAAAGTAAAATATTAAGTAAAGAGTTAGGCTTGTATCGACAAAAGTATTGTGGCTGCCAGAGGTCAATAAATAAAAGTAAATAGAAAATAGGGAATAGAGAATAGTTTTTGATAGTTGTTAGGTTTATAAGTTGCTAAGTTATTATGTTATTTAGTTATTAGGTTATTAAGTTGTTTAGTTAGCCAATAATGATTATTTTTCTTCTTATCTTTGGGCTTTTTCTTCTTTTTTACATTATTATCTCTTTTATGGCAGTTTTTGCCGCTGTAAGACACCGAATGCCGGATGATTTTAATATCCCGATGTCTTTTATTTTTATCTTTTTAAGTATGGCTATTTTGTGGGTGACCGGGATTTTTGTTAGTCGACTTGATTGGAGTCAGGGACTTGATATTTTTCGAAGTATCTTATAAACACTAAATTAACACGAATAATTCGCGGGGATACACTAATAATTTGAGAGGGGTAAAAAGATGATCAAAAAATTTTTTGAAACCCAAGAAGAAAGTGAGCAGGTAAAAATTATTATCCATAGACACTGGATGGCTTTATTTTGGCCAATATTTGTTGCTTTTTGGACTGTAGTCTTTGGGATTTTTGCTATTTTTACTCTGCCTCATTTTGCCTTAGTTTTAGTTGAGGGGGTTAATTTGAATCTTTATGTCTTATTTTTGAGTACTTGGTTTTTATCGGCTAATCTTTATTTTTTTGCTGGTTGGGTAGTTTTTTATCATAATGTTGGGATAGTTACAGACCAAAATTTAGTTGATATTGATCAACATAATCTTTTAAATAGAGAAATCTCCACTTTAAGCTTAAAAGATATTCAAGACGTTACTGCTTCTCGGAAAGGTTTTCTTCAGACCTATCTTAATTATGGCGATGTTTTGATTCAGACCGCAGGAACATTGCCTAACTTTGAATTTAAAAAAGTCCCAGATCCAGCCGGGTTTGCTAAAAAATTGTTAGATATTCAAGAAGCTTTTGTAAAAAGACAAAAAAGAATTCATCACAAATTATAGACTAGTATCCTAAAAAAGGATTGTCGCGGCCAAGCCCAGAGAAATCTAAGGGTAAGCCAGATTCTTTCCGGTCTTTTATTTTGTCGATAACTTCTTGTCTAAACTGAATGTCAGTATCCTTGAGCTCTTCTTTGCCTTGGTCTAAAATTTCAGCATCAGGCTCTTTATTGAAAAGAGCATAGACGCCATAAGTAATAACTAAAACCAAAAGGATAGCAGTAATTATGACTATTGGTCTGGCTGTCTTTTGTAATGATTTAGTTTTGGGTAATATTTTTTCTAACATCGATAATGCTGATTAATATTAAGGTTTAAGATAAATTACTAAATCTAAAATTGCCTCTACGGTCTGAGTTTGACTTGTATAATCAGGTTTTTTAATTTCTAAAATTTGTATATCAGCAAAGCGCTTTTCAGTTTCTAATTTAGAAAGAAGGGGGTAAAAATTAGAATAGTCTCCTTCTAAAGTAATTCTTATTGGTAACTTGTAGTAGTTTTCAACTTTTTTAGTTTGGCTAAACAACCAGTTTGTGATTTTCTCTTCAGTTTTCTTTTTAGTTTTTTCTTTAGTTCCTCCTTTGTCTTCTTCTGGATCAACCTCGAGTTTAATGATAGGTATATTATATTCCAAAGCTATTACTTCAAGACTATTTATAAATTGAGAAGCTTCTTTGGTAGTAGGAAGAGTTTTATCAAAATCATTAGAGCTTTTCTTGGCTTGCCCGTAGCGCTTTTTTAATTCAGAGAGAGCCTTGTTTTTTTCAGACAAAAACTGGAGATTGGCCTTTTCCTTTACTACCTCACTCGATAAATTATTTAAAATATCCCAAGCCGGTTTTAGCGCTAGAATCGGCAGGACCAAAAAGATAGCAATTAGAATATAGATTATTTTATTTATTTTTTTGGGGGTTAACTCTTTCATTTTAAGCCATCCTTTTCTATGGTTAGAAAGATGGTAAATTTTTCTTTTTGGGTTCTATCTCTATCAAAGACAATAGTTTCAATATCAACATAGCTAAAGTGAGGAGAATTTTCTAAGGCTTCTCTGAAGATAGCCACAGCTCTTTTAGTGTCTGCTAATCCAGTTATTTTGGCTCGCTGTGTATTGTCTTTAAAAACCTCAATGGAAGTAAGATTAGAGTTTGGTGGCATAAGAGAAGTAATTTCAGTTAGAATTTTTGAAAAGTATGGATAATTATCTTCAATTTTTCCGATTATCTCTAATCGCTCGCTTAATTTTTTAGCCTCTTTTTCTAAATCTCCATAAGATTTAATGTTTTCTTCCTCGTAGGCAACCTCTTTTTTTACAGAACTAAGATCGGTTGAAAGAAGTCTATATAAAGCAAAAAAGACCAGTACTAAAATTAAAAGGAAAACTAAGACAAGCCAAAGCCTTCGAATCGCTTTAATATTTTTTCTGCTATAATAGATGCCTTCTTTTAATTCTTGTGGTAAAAGGTTAATCGTAGCCATTTTCAATTCCTTTTAAAGCTAAGCCAATGGCAGTAGTATACTGTGAGGCAGTAGCTTTGGAAACTGGTTTTAAAGGATAAACTGAAATATTGACCCAAGGATTACCAAGTTCAATATTTAAATTTAGTTTTTTAGAAAGATACTCAGCTAGGCCAGAAAGAGGGGCGCTACCACCACAGAGAAGTCCCGATTCAATTTTAGCTGCCTTTTGACCTCGATTCTCATAATATTTAATAATTCGTTTGAGTTCACCTAAAATTAGCTCTAAGTCAGGTTCAATGGCAGAAAGAACTTTATTATTTTTTAGTCCGAATTCCTCTTTGATTTCCTCGGCTTCGTCTAAATTAACCCCAGCCTTTTTTGAAATTGAATTAGTAAAATTTTCTCCCCCAATCGGAGTGCTGCCAGTAATTCGAAGAACCCTGTCAAAGACAGCAACATTAGTAGTTTGACCGCCAACATCAATGATCAAAATAGATTTAGGCTCCTTTTTTTGACTTTTAACAATAGCTCTAGAAATAGCAATTAGGCTGGTTTCGATTGAAAAAGGCTCAAGCTCCAAAATTTGAAGAACTGAAAGGTATGAATTGATAATGCTTTTAGGAGCAGCCACCATCATTAAATCTTTATAGCCGGCCTTGCCACTGATAGAATCGCCGATTATCTGCCAGGCGATATAAATGTCGGAAAAAGACATTGGGATTGATTGATCAGCTTCAAAGTTGATCGCTTCTTCTGTCTCTTTTTTAGATAGTTCTGGTAATTCTAAAATTCGGGTAAAGATCTTTGACTCTGGCACACAAAGATTAACTCTTTGGGCGGTGAATTTTCCCCATTTAGTATTGTTTAAAACATTTTTTATAGATTTCGCCATTATCCCAGGATCAGAAATAATTCCTTCGATAACAACATCTTTAGGAACCAGAGCACTACCATAACCAACTAACTTAACTAGTCTACCTTTCTTTTTTAATTGAATAAGTTTGGCTGAATTAGTACCAATATCCAGCCCTAAAATGTCTTTATGTTTGAAAAAGAGATCAGTTTTAAATTTAATTTTGCCCTCCTTTGATATTTTGAAAACTCCTTTTTTACCCCAAAAATCAGCAGATTTTTGGGGAGCCCCTAACAAAAAGTAGTTTTCGACGCTTTCTGTAAAATTAGGTTATTTTGATTTTAGGGAATCCCCAAGAAAGACCCTAAAATCAAAATGTTTATATTTTAAATATATCTCGCAAATTACTTTTCTTATCTTAGATGTTTATATAAATTGGCTACGAATATTTGTTTTGATTATAGCATAAGCTTGTTGAAACTACAAAATCTGGCTAATTTACATCCGTATTAATCTGTGTCATTATCTTTGTAAATCCGCAATTTAGTATACAATTTGCCAACTTTGAGCTCTCCAGATTCCTTCCGGGCCAGTTGAAAATATAGCTGAGGCAAGACCAGTATCATAAACAAGCTCCGCATTAGAATTCAAATCTAGACCTTTCGCTGTTATAGCAACAATGTCAGCATTGGAATTTATTTGAGCCGTCCCTCGTAAAGCATAATAAACTCCACCAATATCATTAGAATTAAGCTCTATTGCATTATCATTAATACTATCAGAAGCTAAAAGAATAAATCCTTTAGGATCGGTTAAGGTGCTGTGGATAACACAATTGGAGTTTATTCGGATAGTGCCATCGACAATAATTACAGTTCCAGTAGAAACAAAAATTTCATCAAGATAGATACTACTATTGGATTCTACTTCAAAATTTCCTGTCACATAAATAGGGCCAGTTAAAGTTAAAATAGTATTGCTTCTTATTGTAAAATTTCCCTCGATTTTACGAGGACCCAGAGTATGAGAGCCGGAACCTAACTCATAATTACCAATAATAGGATCGTTATGCATATTAGCCTGAGCTCTCCAGATCTCAGGATCAAAATCAGGCATTGGTTGCGACGGAGCCCCTGGGTTTTTGGTGCCGAGTACAGTGGGTTGAGGAGAAGAGATGGTCCCTACAGCATAGGCATCGCCGTCAATTCGGGAATTAGAATATCCAACGATATTTCCGTTTGAATAGACATTGCCATAGATTCTTGAGTTGGCATCCATTTCTAAACCCAATTCGCCAACTTGAACAGCATATTGAAAAGCAGTGCTGTAATACGCGGAAACATCAGCAATAATTACCTTTACAGTTCTCCTAACTTTATAATTGGTACTATTTGGAATGAATCCTGTGGAAATAATAATTTTTCCACTACTTCCATCTGTTACTGAGACAGAGAAGACACCCTCTCCTAATGGGGTATTGTTTTCTCCAGTATAGGAATCCCCATCGATTTTATTGAGTTCCCACATTGCTTTTTCAATACCAGCCTCAGCCAAATCAAGGGCAGCGATGCGGAGATACGATTGATGGATATTGATATAATTTCTAATAGCAAAAGAAATTAAGGCTAATCCTAAGGTTAAAACTACCAATAAAAGAAGAATTACACCGGCTATGGCTTGACCTTTTTCATTAAATTTTTTATTTTTTGGTTTCCTGTCCTTCATTATGTTTTTGAGTTAGCTATTTATTTCTTAGTTTAGACTTTGTAGTATTTGTTGAAGTTAAAAGTTTTTTTCCGGCAGTTGCTTGATTAGTTAAGGTTATTTCTACTTCACTAGCCGTAGCGAGATCTGGAGTATAATTAAAATTAATGGTGCAGTTTCCTAAAATATTTACCGGGCCAATACTTTCACGACTACTTGAAATATTGGCAATAACTATTTTTTGTAAGACGCCTCCGGAAAGAGTATAAATTATATAGTCTAAGACAAAGTTTTCACCGCTATAGATAATTTCTTGACTTGAATCAATGGCTGGGACAGACAAAATTAGAGTTGTACTACTAGAGGTATAGGTATCTTTAGTTGAAACAACAGCCGTAGCATCTCTGGTATCGGCGGCGATCTTTTCTAAAACTGTTTTATTGTCAGATTGAAGATTCGCTTTTTGGGCCTCAATTTGAGTATTTTTTAGACCGGTTACGTAAATAGTAACAGTAACCAACGAGACAATTGCTAAGATTGCAATGGAAACTAAAAGCTCAACCAGGGTAAAACCCAAAGTTGCAGATTGATGCGGATTTAAGACACGGATAAACATAGATCTTTGTTGCCATCCCTGCTTGTTTAGTTTTCCTGCTTTTTTGTGTGTCCCTCTTTGGTGGAATTTTGTATTTCTATAGTTCATTTTCTATTTATCCCATGTTTTGCGACATAAGTAGTAAAATTGATATTTTTTATCCCTCCTTCTTCTTGCCAGATGACTTGAGCTGTGATTTCTTTTATTTCGTCAACTTCTCCATCATCATCAATGTCATTATCGACCGTAATTGTGCCATATCCAGAAGGAATTTCGTCAACCACAAAACCCGAAGTGTATATAGAGCCAAAATCAGTATTTCTTAGAGTTTCGATCTCTTTTTGGGCCACCTGATAGGCAATTAGTTTGTTTTTTGCCTTCTTATTTAAAGCGATAGCTCGAATAAAAAGAGGGAAAATTCCAGAAGCAAGAACTCCCAGCATGACAATGACAATTATCATTTCAATAAAGCTAAAGCCCCTTTTTGAGTTATTTGATTGTAGTTTTAATTTCTGCATGTAAGCTTATAACAAATAACTGGTTTTTTAAAACTTTTATCCTCTGATATTATAACACTTATGTTAAAACAAAAACAGCCCCTATGTTTTGAGACTGTTTTTGTTTTGACATTATTGTTTATTAACAACTGTAAATACTCCAGCACTAACACCTGGACCTTTATCATTTTGATTTTCTAAGGTTGCCGATAAAGTATAAGTGATTGGTGGGGTTCCGGTAGGGGTATAAGTATAGCCTGCCCCTGATGATGGATCAGTTGGTACTGCGGTGAGATATGGTGGGGTGCCACCGGTTAAATCCGACAACGCAGCCGGATACTGACTGTTGTCCGTGAAATATTGTTCCAGAGCTGTTTGAATTTCTCTGATGTCGGCTTTTCTTTGGGCATCTCGCGCCTTCATTTGAGCACTTCGTCCGACTAATCCAACCACAATTACCACCAAGATCCCCATAATGACGATAACAATTAAGAGTTCAATTAAAGTAAACCCTCCTTGTCCTTTTAGTCTTTTTAACATTTTTCACCTCCTTTCTAAATGCGGATCAACGCGGATCCGCCTTTGGCGGTACGCTGATTGTCGCAGATTATTTTAATTCAATATTCTATTTATAAGCTTAAGAATTTTTAGTAAGGATGTCAAGTGGAATATAAATAAGGGATATTGTGGGGCATAAGGGAGTATAAGGAATAATAAGGGGAAAGTTATTTCCTGTCTTTCTCTTCTCCCTAATCCTCCTTTATATCCCGTAATTTCCCTTCGTTACTCCTTTATCCTTTTTATATCAAATTTGTTAACTGATAAATCGGGGTAATAATAGAGACGACAATAAACCCAACTCCGAATCCAATAAAAATAAGAATTAGTGGTTCAAGTAAAGAAGTTAAGTTGTTAATCATATTGTCAATTTCTTTATCGTAGAATTTAGAGACCTTAATAAGGATAGAATCTAAAGTTCCGGTTTCTTCACCAACAGCAACCATTTCCGAAACAATTGGTGGGAAATTTTTCGCTTTTTTTAAGGAAGCAGAGATATTGGCACCGTTTTTGACATCTTGGGCCATTTTTTCGATATCTTTTTTGTAAACTAAATTTGAAATAGAGTCATCTATAACATTTAAAGTATCTAATACCGAAATTCCACTAGCAAGGAGAGTTCCAAAAGTCCGAGTAAATCGAGCAATATTGGTTCTTCTGGACATTTTCCCAAAGACAGGAATGTGAAGAAGAGTCATATGGACTGCAAAACGGAATTTTTTATTTCTTTTTAAAATAAAGATAAAGGAATAAATCGAAACGGCACCCAAAATTAGAGTGTAGAGAATATAATCAGAAAATAGTTTAGAAACAAAAAGTAATAATTGGGTACTTGCGGGAAGAGGAGCATCTAATTCTTCAAACATTTCGGCAATTTTAGGAATTACTGAAGAAATCAAATAAGTTACAGCAGCAAACATAGCCAGAATTATTACTGCTGGATAAGTTAAAGCACTTCTGATTTTAGAAAAGAGGTCATGGTCTTTTTCAAGTTGGTCAGCCAATCTTTCTAGGACTTTATCCATCATTCCTCCAACTTCACCAGATTTGACCATACTGATATAAATTTTTGGGAAAACCTTAGGATGTTTTTCTAAAGCTCCTGAGAGAGATAATCCACCCTCAACTTCTTTAGTAATTTCGGTAATCACTTCTCTCATTTTTGTATTAGAAGTTTGTCTTTCTAAAATATGAAGAGATTGAGTTAGGGGGAGTCCAGCATTAATCATAGTCGAGAGTTGGCGAGTAAACATCATCTTTTCAATTAAAGGAACGCGGCCAATTGCTAATTTTTTCATATCAAGACTGAGTCCAGTTTGTTTACTAATAGTGATAGGAACTAAATTTTGGCTTGTTAAAATAGCAATAATAGCGTCTCGATTAGCAGCTTCAATCTTCCCCTTTTTTATAATTCCTTCTTTATTTTTGACAGTGTAGTTAAATATTGGCATGATAAAAAGTTAAAAATTTAAAATTAAAAGTTAAAAATGACAGTTTAAAATCTTAAAATTTTTTAATTCATTTTTCATTTTTATTCTTTAGTCACCCTTAGAACTTCTTCAATAGTTGTTACTCCCTCTAAAATTTTTAGAAAACCATCTTGTTTTATTGTTAACATCCCTTTAGATATAGCTTTAGCATTGATTTCTTCACTAGAAGCTCGGTTAATAATCATCTCACCAATTTCATCGTCGACTTCTAAGACTTCATAAATTCCAGTTCGGCCTAAGTATCCGGTTTTTTCGCATTTTTGACAGCCTGATCCTTTATAAAGAATAATTTTCTCTAAGTCTAAAAGTTCTTCTTTTTTCCCTTTACCTTCTTCTTTTACTAAGTTTTCAGCTTGCTCTTTGTCCTTTTCATTTATACCTCGATTAATGATAGTCGGGTCTTCAGCAATTTTCTCTAGAATAGTTTTTTTCTCTAAATTGCTTTTACTGGGACCAGGAATGACTTTGATACTAGATCCCTTTTGGTCTTTAACTTTGGTCTCAGTCTTTTTTTCGGGAAAGATGTTAATACTAAATTCTTTTTGAACATCAGCTAAAATCTTTTCATTTGGCGTATATTTTTCTTTACAATGGGGACAGATTTTTCTAACTAAGCGCTGGGCAACAACAGTATTAACAGTCGAAGCAATCAAAAAGGATTCGATCCCCATATCTAAAAGTCGGGGGAGAGAAGTGGCGGCGTCGTTGGTATGAAGGGTTGAAAGGACAATATGGCCAGTTAATGCAGCATGGATTGCCATTTCGGCGGTTTCGTTGTCTCGAATTTCTCCAACCATAATAATATCTGGATCTTGTCTCAGGAGAGCTCTAAGTCCATTGGCAAAAGTCATCCCGGTTTTGGGATTAACCTGAGTTTGATTGACTCCTTGAACTCGATATTCTACAGGATCCTCAATAGTTGAGATATTAACTCCGACTGTATTAAGAAGAGTTAAAATACTGTAAAGGGTAGTCGACTTTCCAGATCCAGTTGGGCCAGAAACTATAGTCATACCATGGGGTCTTTTAATATTTTTTTTAACAATCTCTAAAGCTCGGCCTTTAAAGCCAAGCTCCTCTAAAGTCTGAGCTTTAGTCGTTTCATCTAAAAGTCGCATTACTACCTTTTCACCATCAACTATTGGCAAAGTTGAAACTCGGACTGCCATATTTTTACCTGCAACCGTAATTTTAAAACGGCCATCTTGAGGAATTCGATGCTCATCAATTTTTAGATTAGAAAGAATTTTGACCCGTGAAACGATAGCCGAAATAATCTCTTTTGGTAATGACATTGTGTCTCTTAAGACCCCATCAATTCGGTATCTTACACGAACAAAATTTTCTCGAGGTTCAATATGGATATCAGAGGCGCGGGATTTTACAGCATATTCCATAATAATATTGACTGCTCGGGCAATCGGAGCTTCCTCAACAATTTCTTTTACTTCCTCGGTGGTAGCATCTTTGCTAAGCTCTTCTTTAGGAACAACTTCTTGGGTTTTCTTGATTGCTTGGCTGATCTCAATATTTAACCCACCTCGATATTGGTCTAAAACGAAGCTAATGTCAGAAGGAGTAGCTAAGTAGATTTTGGTTTGGTAACCACTTTGTTTTTCAATAAATTCAACAGCTTGGAAGTCTTCGGGATCAACCATAGCTAAAAGTTTTTTCCCACCTTCTTCTTCACCAAAGAATACTGCTTGGTATTTTCGAGCAATTCTTTCAGGTAGCTTCTGAAGAATATCTTTAGGAACCTGGACTTCATCTAAGTCGATTACAGGAATATTGATATATGAAGAATAGAGTTTATAAAGATCTTTTTCAGTGATCAGCCGGCGCTTAAGTAAAACTTGATCCAAAGAACTTTTGCTATCCTCAGCAATTTCAACTGCTTCTTTTAACTTTTGTGGCGAGACTAGGCCCGAGCCTTCGATTAGTTTTTTTAACTCATCTTTTTTGATTTTCATCAGAATTTCCTTTAATCTTTAAGATGTCTTTTCTATATTAAATTCTCGCTTTTTAAAGCGCCACTATTATTATAACTTAAGAATTTTAGATTTAAAAGATGAAAACTTATAATCTAGATTATTTTTTACCAGAAGAATTAGTTGCTCAAAAGTCAGTTTTACCTCGAGATCATTCTCGGCTAATGGTTTTAGACAGAGAAACTAAAAAAGTCGAGCACAGTTATTTTTATAATATTTTTAAATATCTCAGGCCAAACGATATTTTAGTTTTAAATAATACCAAGGTGATTCCAGCGCGACTTTGGGGTAAAACGCGGATAAACACTGATATAAACGCTGATCAACGCGGATTAGGAAGAAAAATAGAGGTTTTGCTTCTAAAAGTTGTCAATAGTAATACTTGGGAATGTCTTTTAGGAAGTAAAAAAAGAAAGGTTGGTCTAACTATTAATTTTGGAAATGGTTTAAAAAGTAAGATTACAGAAAAATTAGAAAATGGGATTTGGAAAGTTAGATTTAATTTAACTGGGAAGAAATTGAAAGAAAAAATCTATAAGTTAGGAGAGATGCCGACACCCCCATATATAAAGGTGTCAAAAGTATCAAAGGTAGCAAAAGATTATTACCAAACGGTTTATGCTAAACACGAAGGCTCAGTAGCAGCGCCAACGGCGGGATTTCATTTTACAAAAGAACTAATAAAAAAATTAAAAAAATTGGGGGTTCAATTTGAATTTATTACTCTTCATGTTGGTTTAGGAACCTTTTTGCCAATTAAAACTGAAAATATCAAAGATCATAGAATTCACAAAGAATACGCAGTTTTGACTAAAAAAGTGGCCGATCGGCTAAATCAAGCCAAAAAAGAAGGTCGAAGGATAATTGCGGTTGGGACTACTTCAACTCGAGTTTTAGAAGCAGCAGCAATAGATTCTCATCTAAAACCAATACAAAATTGGATTGATCTTTTTATCTATCCTGGCTATAAATTTAAATTTGTTGATGGACTAATTACTAATTTTCATTTGCCAAAGTCGACTCTTTTGGCTTTAGTTTACGCTTTTGGCGGGGAAAATTTTATAAGAAAAGCCTACAGACAAGCAATAAAAAAGAGATATCGTTTTTACAGTTTTGGTGATGTAATGCTAATTTTTTAGATGAAAAGAAGAATTTCAAGATTCTTGCACCAGAGGCGCAAGGTTCTTATAATAGATCTGTTGAAGTTTTTAAGATTTAAAATTGACTAAACTAAAAACACAACCAAAACAAATAATTTTATTATTTCTTCAGATTGGATTTTATGCCTTCTTCTTTTATTTTATTGCTGATGCTCTTTCTCGGAGTTGGAAAGATCTTCCGAAACATATCCATGAAATTAATTATTTTTACATTTTTGTTTCCCTTATTCTTTTTACCTTTAGCCTTTTTATTTTAAGCGATGGCTGGCTTCTGATTCTTAGAACTCTAAAAGAAAATCTACCCGCCAACAGACATTATTCAATTTATTTCTATCCTAAATTAACTACTTATGCTCCAGGAGGAATTTGGTTTATTTTAGGTCGGATCCACTTGGCAGAAAAGAGTGGAGTGCCCAAGATAAAAACTCTTGTTAGTTTGGGATTAGAACTTATTTTTGTTGTTGCTTCCGGGAATATCCTTTTTCTTTTTAGTCATTTTTATAATGGGAAATTTAATATTCTTTTAACCTTTTTTTCTTTATTCCTTTTTTTGTTATCAATTTTATTTTTATCACCTCCTGTTTTTAATGGAATTTTAAACTTTGTTCTTAAATTAGGAAGAGAAAAGCCCCTTGGTAAAAAAATTAAATTTAAAGAAATTTTGATTATTCTTCTTTTACATCTTTTATATTGGGTTTTAGGTGGAATTTCTTTTTATATTTTAATTCGGTCAATTTATTTTATTCCGCTTACTTTAAAGATGATTGTAACTCTTATAGGCATCTTTTCAGTCGCCTGGATAGTGGGGATTTTAGTTCCTTTTGTCGCTGGTGGTTTGGGGGTGACAGAAGTTATAATGTTAGGACTTCTCTCGGTTATTTTCCCCTTGTCAATTGCCAGCTTGGTACCAATTTTAAATCGAGTAGTTAGTATTATCTCAGATGTAACTTCAGTAGCCTTAGTTTGGGTTTATAATCGTTTTAGTTCTACATGATAAAGAGACTTTTTATTGCAATATTTTTTATAGCCCAAATATTTTTTGGCTTGTTTTTTCTATTAGTTACTTCAACAAAAATAAAGGCTGATTCACCTTCCATTATTATAAATGAGCTTTTTCCTGATCCAGCTAGTCCTCAAACCGATTCCCAAGACGAATTTATTGAGCTTTATAACCCTAATGACTTTCCTGTTGATATCAGCGAATGGGTTCTTAAGGATAATTTTGTTGGAAAGCCAGTTCATAATTTTACTATTTCTTTTGGTACCACAATAGAACCTTATGGGTTCAGAGTTTTTTATAGCCACGAAACTCCTATTTCTTTAAATAATGATGGAGATATAGTTGAGCTCTATAACTCTTCCGGGGAATTAATAGACAACTCAGAAAGTTATAACAAAGCTAAAACTGGACAAAGTTATTCCTTTGATGGAGGGAGCTGGTTTTGGACAGAGACGCCAACACCTGAGACCCAGAATATAATTGATGATTTTCCAAACAAAGAAGAACCAGGGGATTCTTTACCTTCATTTAGTTCGAATGAAATTATTATTAATGAACTTCTTCCTAACCCCGCTGCTCCCCAAACCGATTCTAAAGATGAGTTTATTGAGCTTAGAAACCCCAATGGTTTTACAGTTGATTTAGGTAATTGGGTAGTTCAAGATACAATCGGTTCAGTTAAAAAATATACTTTTCCAGCTGGAACCAGTATTGGTGCTTTCGGCTACCTTGTTTTATATAGTCGAGATTCCCGTATTGCTTTAAATAATAGTGGCGACTTGGTTTCTCTTTTTGATCCAAGTGGAGGGCTGGTAAATAGTACTGAAGACTATGGCAAGGCTCAGGCAGGTTGGAGTTTTTCTTTTGATGGGGAATACTGGAGCTGGAGCGAAACTCCGACTCCAGGGGCGGATAATATTATTTCAGAAGAAGTGATATCAGAAGAGACTAAAAAATCTTCTGGTTCTGCCACAAAAAAGAAAAGCAAAAGGGCTTATCAACCAAAGTTATCATCTAAAAAATATTCATTTAAGGATTCGGATGAAAAAGAAGTTTTAGGAATAAGTTCTGGATTAGTTGATAATGCCCCTGATGTTTTACTAGCCGGAGAAAATAACCGATCTATAGGAATTATCTTTATAATTTTTGGAGGGATAATCGGAATAGGTTATATTTTATATTTAAATAAGAATCAGATTTATGAAAAACTTAGTTTTTTTAAGCAAGAGTCCAAATAAAACCAGACAATTAGGTGGAAAATTGGGTCGACTTCTTTTGGGAGGCGAGATTATTGCTTTGGAAGGAGATTTGGGTGGCGGTAAAACTCTTTTTACCAAAGGAATTGCTTGTGGTTTAGGGATAAAAAGAGAAATTACCAGTCCCAGTTTTGTGGTGATGAAAAAGTACCCAGCTTTTAAATTGTTCTTGTATCATTTTGATTTTTATCGAATTGACAATCCAGCTGATGTGGTTGGTTGGGAGTTAAAAGAAGCAATAGCTGACAAAAAATCTATTATTGTTATTGAATGGGGTCAAAAAATTGAGAAGATTTTACCAAAAGAAAGGTTAGAGATAGTTTTTGGATATGTTGGCAAGAGTAGCCGGAAGTTGATTTTTAAG
>JABAOH010005640.1_pt1 | contig 19452 bp, 14 predicted proteins | sample 7062181 | NCBI WGS metagenome assembly JABAOH01 (sample SAMN14538630, study PRJNA623070) | marine sediment metagenome | biome: marine biome [ENVO:00000428]; feature: marine pelagic biome [ENVO:01000023]; material: deep marine sediment [ENVO:00002113]; isolation source: pool of 5 deep marine... | reverse complement strand
TGATCAAAGCCACAAACGGCGGCGTAGCCAAGTGGTAAGGCAGAGGTCTGCAAAACCTTTACACGCCGGTTCGACTCCGGCCGCCGCCTCCATATGTTGTAATGTATCGGCCGGCAATTTCACCGAAATATCAACCTCGCGTTTGACCGGGTCAAACTCAAGATTGTGCATAAAATCTCTCGCCAAAGCCTTCTTCTCTTGATTCGTAGCATGTGGCAAGAGCCGCCGCATGTCCCTGAGATACTTCCTGAAGGTAGGCAGATTGACTTTCGGAGGATTCGGCGGGCACGTCGTCTGCCCAACGGCTTTGAGTGTCGCTTCTCGCTCAAGTGATAACTCTCTCAACCGCTGATTCACCCAAGCCACATCAGAGACCCCTTCCTCAAGCGCTCCACGCAGGTTCTCAATCTTCTGGTCAATCCTGCGCAGGCTCGCTTGCGCCTGCACAGCCGCTTTTCCTCCGCAGCGCTCCCATGCGCTCTTGAATCCTTCGTTTGCCTTGCCGACCAGTCGTTCTCCCTCATCGCTCAGGAGCAGTTCCCAGAAAGCGTCAACAGTGTGCCACACGGTGTCTTCGATCAATTGCTTCTCGATGAATACGCTTGAGCCACATCCAAGGCCTCGACGATACTTCGCCGCCCCGCAAAGATAGCCGGAGCGTTTGCGATCATCATGACCAGCCATGTTTGCGCCACAGCGCCCACATTTGAATAGTCCGCCGGACAATAGGAACCGGCTCCCGGCCGAGCGAATGTAGGACATCTGCTCAGACTTACTTGAGTATCTGGCCCTGGCACGACTTCTTGCAGAATATACTGCACTTGCCTGTTCTTCAGTGATGATCGCCGGATGGGCATTTTCGACAACCTCCCATTCCTCCGGAGGATTCCATTTCTGACGTCTCTTCTTGCGCACATTCCAGGTGCCATAACCGGCGTACTGCAGAAGCATGTGCGGTTCCAACAGAGAGCGCAGCGTGCTCGTACCCCAGTGGCCGCCTTCCGGCGCGGGAACGCCATTCTCGTTTAGCATGTCGCGAAGGCTGTCCAATGAAGATCCTTCTGCTGCCGCCAGCAGAGTCTTCCTCGTCCATTCCCATGTCGGCATACCAGCAACTTCGGCCGTGTTGAACTCCCAAATCGCCTTGAAGCGCGGTTTCCCGCGACTATCAGTGCGTTCGATTCGCACTGTGCGATATCCCCAAGGCGGCCGGCCTCCGTTCTTGTAACACCAGTTGCTCTCCGGGTCTCTCATGTTAGCGTTTTGGCGCATGCCTTTACGGGTATGAAATGCTACCTCCATGGAGTATGAAGCATTCTTCGCCTCAGTTACCTTCTGCATCCAGAGGCCCATCACAGTGCTGACATCGAATGTAGGCTCTGTCACTGAGACGACCTGTACTCCGTTCTCCTGTAATTCGCCAATCAACTGTGGTGTGCGCCAGGGATCACGTGAGAAACGACTGAACTCGTGCACCAGTATCATTCCCACATCTTTATCGGCCTTCACCCGGGCCAGCATCCTCCCAAACTCGACACGTTTGGCTTCATCCTGGAATGCCGACGCAGCATCAGTATATGTGGCCAAGATGGTTATCCCGTGCTGTCGAGCGTATGCCTCAATTGCCTTTATCTGGGCTGGGATGGAAAGTCCACGCTCTTCTTGTCTATCGGTTGAGACTCGTGCATAGGCGAAGGCGCTGACTTTCTCGGCTTGAGGAGTAGGGGAGGAGCTATTCTTCGACTCGATGATCTTCTTCAGAAGCGACTTCGGTTCATTCACCGCGCACCTCCTTCGGGGGCTTGACCTTGGCCAACGCCTTTTCCACGATCTGCAGCAGAATCGACTGCTGACTGCGCCGTTCCTTGTAGGAAAGCCAGCGGAGCTTCTCGTGCAGTTCTTTTGAGACTTGAAGAGTTAGTTTGGCCATTTCTCATACCTCCCGGGAGAGTATAACATCTCTACGCTATGCCGTCAATACGGTATTACTCTATCTCGTTCCCGACTGCTCCTTGATGGAGCGCACATTATCGCCCGCGGCAAGCTCTCATGATCTCCCCGAACTTCCCACGTAGGCGTATTCGCGGCCAAGAGTGCATTCCTGCCGGAATGCTAGATACCCGAAGCGGTTCCTCCGGCCATCTACATAGACCTCCACCGGGTCGATGCGGCCATGCGTAGGCTTCACAGCGACATGGGCGGTAGCGGGCTCGACCATACCATGGAGTGTATCCGAGCGGCGGCAAAGGCCCTCGGTGATGGCGTCCCGCGTGTGCCATGCATCTCTGCTGAGGATCATTCCAAAGCGCCCAGGCCCGACAGGGCTTGCCATCCTTCCGTAATGCCATACAGCGTCTCCACGCTATCGCCTCATTTCCGTACATTATTTGGCCCACGCTGTGTGTAGAAATGCAGGTAATAAGATGCTCTGTTCATTTCGTTAACGCCTTCGTTGCCGCCTTTATAAGGAGTAGAGAAGTTGCCAGGTTTGAGGATTTGGCAAGGGCTAGGAATCGCTGAGGGTCTCTGAGCAACGCATCAACGCGTTTGTCATGCTCCTGGCAGCTCTTGTATGTCAAGTTATAGCAGTGCCGACAGCCGTAGTATCGCGCACCTGGTGGAAGATATAACTTGCCTACGCGTCGGCAGCAGGGGCGATCATTCAACGAGAGCGGACATATGAACCAATACCTGATACCTCCGAAATAACAGGGAGTTGTCTCAACTCCCACGCCATAGTCAAAACTCTCTCTCTCGCCACTATGCGAGGTCTTTGCATAGGCAAAACGAAGGCGCTGAATTCTTCCTTCGCAACGCTCTACGTAGATACCAATACTCGCCTTCTCCTCACCATCTGCGGTCTTCCAAGAGATAGGATAGTAACTGACGAATTCACCAGGATCTAACACGCCTATCTTCCGCAGATCATTGACTCCCAAGGCTCGACATTCTTCGACAGTCGTTTTCTTGTTCCAGAAATAGCGTGCCATTTCTTCGCGCTTCCTATCCTAAATCATTAGGCTGAATGCAGCACTCGTGTGGCAGCAACACTTGTCATAAACCCGCATCAGGACTGGCTTTCTTCCGGATTCACTAGGTCGGCTATATTACAACACTCTTTGGCACACTTTTGTCCATCCAAGCCATTTCCAAGCGCGCTGCTTCTTCTCTGATAGTAGTGGCCAAAACCTGCAACTTAGCATTGTTTCTCATTAGAATGGCATATTTCCAAACCATCTCCAGTTCGATGTGGAATCCCCAAGCCCGCACTCGGTCAGCAGAAGTACTCGTTCAGAATGGGCGATTCATGCGAAAGCGGACAAACTAGCGGCTAGGCCAAGACCTTCCCTTCCAGGGCTGCCATTCATAAAGAGGACATTCAGGCATCTCGCAATCGAAACCGATCCGGTCTCTGTTAATACAGTCAAGACACTTCAAACGCACTGCTCGCAAGGTAGGCTGCCGTCGCCGGCGTGTTCGAGGTGCGTTTGTGTTCTTTGTTGTTCCTCTGATCGCTGAAGGCATCTTTTTCCTCCGTTCGCCAGTCATTTTTGTACACGTATCTATGTGCACGACGCAATCTATCGCTGCTCATCATGTGAACGTATAAGAAGTTTTCAGGGAACCTGTCATATGATCCTCAGAGGGTCTATGCTCAAGTGAAGATGACCTCAGACGTCGGCGCACCTCGCGACCCCACTTTGGATTCCTTACGGGTGGATCAGGAATAGGTATGACGCGATGAATAGTACAGCCTTTGGGCGGCAGACCGGTCGCTCGCTTTCTGCCGGGCTGATAGTCAATCAGTCCCATCGCGTCCAGAAAGCGCAGTCCCTGGAGCACGCACGAGGAAGAGAGGCCCGCCAGCCTCGCAACCTGACGGGTGGAGGAGATTAGTCGCCCACCTGGACCGAATCCCCTGGCACTTTCTAGTTGTATCAAGGCATGGTAAATCAAACGATAGGCAGGAGTGATGTGAGGGGAGCGCCATCCCAACCTGTTAAAATCCGCCATAGTGGCCCGGCCGATTGCTGGCGGCTTGCCGGCCACAAATAGTTGGTAGTATTCACAGTTAGGACGGCCGACACACCAATTCGCCAGCGCTCCGTTGCAGCCGTATGTCTTCTCTTTCCGAAAAGCGGAGGTCACTATGCCTTCCAGTTCGACTACCGTCAGCGGCGGCAAGTTACTTTCATTCCAGCGGGTCATTACCTGTAAAGTGCGCTGCTCTGTCAATCCTATCCTCCGCAACTCCGTTGCCAGAATGTAGGCAGCCTGGTTACGCAGGCCCTTCTCGACCTCCCGAATTTGAGCAGCACAAGGCCTAATCTGTCTGACATCCACACACCAGCAGCGTGCCGCTTCCTGCACATTCTCACGCCACCTGAGATCTGAATAGAGATCAGCCGTGTCACCTAGTCCGATTGGCTCTCGCTGGTGGTGATTCAATCTGCTCCATGCTCCCCGATTCCGGGCCGTCCGCGTTTGCGACTGGAGCGCTCGCCGCGGCGGCCGCAGACGGCCTGGAAACTCTTGATGACTTCCTCCCCAATAACTCCGGATGATCAGCGAGATAGGCCCGCACCACCAAGCGTGTAATGATGTCCTGCACTTCTTGCCACTGCTCAGGCGGCATTGGTTCCGTGATCACCCGCCTGGAGAAAGTGAAACTGTTCTTTTTGCCTTTCGCCATCTCGCTATCTCCAAATGAAAGAGCCCCCAAGAGGAAGGCCCGGCGGGGACCCTCTCGGGGGCTTCTCAGGAAACATCTTTTACACTTGTCTTCCGTGACTATCCCCGCCGATTTGCCTTCACCCTATATGGCGACATGTCATCGGCAGTAGCGGTTTGTCAGCCGGAGAAGGGGCGAAAAGGCAGAGAAGACTGCTTGGTGAGCGGGAGAAAAAAATTCGGAGAAAAGTCATCAATTACGATGACATGTCGCGGAGGTGATTCGTGACCTAGCCATGGTCAATCTTGTGGATTCTTGTAGATGATGAAACGAGGCTCATAGCCCTTCACTTGTCGATAGGGCTTGAAAGGATCACCGTCAATTCCAAAGAACTCTCTTAGTTTTTTCCTGAGTCGCTCCACACTCTTAGGGATAGTTCTATCGAAGTAGTTACTTCTTGAGTCAATTCTTTCTACTTTCGACAGATGGACCAGCAATGACCAGAGTTTTGAGAACTTGCTGGGATTTCTTGCATGACTTAAGCCCATCTGGTCAGGTACAACCGGCTCAGTGACGCCACCAGCACTGACTTGGGCTGCATCTTCATCTGGCATTATGACTATCTTGACTTGCTCCCATGTGGTTCCCGGAGGTGTGTTGAATCTGAATGGCTTATGAGCCGATTTACCAATTCGTCTTGCCACCTCATCCTCGATAACCTCTCGATCCAGGCATAGCTTATCACCTTCGATAGAGAGGACGCGTGCGAGAGATAAATCTACTTTGCCCGGCAACGCACTACCCAGGCTGAGGTACATAGAAAGAACGAGAGCCCGTGAGCATTCTTGAAAGCGAGCGGCGCTCCAAGTTGCCTCTTCTGCGTCACTCCAGCCAGCCCCTCGAACCAGAAAGATATCTAGTCGACCTGCGCGAAATGTCGACCTGCCGAGCCACCAAAGCCGTTCCGCGACAATCCCTTCCACTCCACCGATAGCCCTGACTTTGTCGGCGAGCACTTGTGCCAGTGCATCCGCGTCTACCGTCCACCGACGCAATCGCTCCAGGGGAACCTCTATCGGCTCCATGTCATCGCGTTGATCACAGATGATGATGCCGCGAGTGTTCTTTCCTTCCCCAACCAGTTCCACTTCCTTCAGGCACTGCATGTTACACCCGGGGCAGACGATGACCCTGGCGGGGGCGTCCTCGCGCAACAGTCCGAGCGCCGCAAACACCTCCAGCGACCCGTCCGCCCAGCCGGTGACATCGTCGGCATTGAGCAATGCCCCGGCCGACGCGTCAGCTAATCTCAGAACCTGTCGCAGTGCTTCCAGAGACATCAATCCCCCACCGCCTCAGATAATCGCGAGCGAGCTTGTGCTTCGGGTCTTGCTTCAGGCTGCATAGGTCTGGGTACGTGACATCGAAGCTGAGCGTCTCCGTGCCGCCTCGCCGATTCGAGCGGAACACGAACTGGAACCGCGCCTGCGTGACCTGCACATTCTCAGAAGCGATGCGTCGGTCGCCCACCACCCTGTCCAGCAGGTCCCAGATCGCTTCCTGATTCCCGCTCGCGTTGACCTCCAGCGTGACCCGCTGATTTGCTCTCTCTTCCTCTCTGGTCTGCCCTTTGACGGACAACCGGAGCTTCGAAAGACGCACATCCTCAATGCCGTCTGCTGGGTCGAAGGGGAAGGCAAGCCCGCGTTGCTTCAGGCCATCCAACTCGAACACGATCCCGCCCTTGGTAGGAGTGCCGAGGTCACCTTCAAGTACGGCTTCGGCCCACACCTGACGCAACACCTCCACTGTCTTGGGCGAGCAACCAGGGGAGTACAGGTCCAACGCGCGCTCCGCCTTGTAGTAGACGAAGATCACCTCATCGGCTCGCAGCCGGGTCCGCCGTTGAAACTCTCCGTCCTCGCTGAACTCAGTATCAGCACCCGCGTAATCCTGCGTGTATACAAACCAATAGAGCCTGTCCTCGCCGTCGTAGTGCTCGACCTTCCAGTGGTGGCCCTTTCCTGCCGTGCGTCGAAAATGCTCCGCTACGCCCTCGCCCAGTTCATCCCTCGACGACTGGTCTATGCGCGGCGCGACTTCAGGTAGGCCCGACCGCTTCCGCCAGCTCCTACCTGGAAGGTTGTCCGCACGATACCTTTCGCGAGCGACGAGGAAGACGCGCGGGTATTCCAGGAAGACCCAGAATGCTCGTTCGTGGTCATCGCCCGCTTCGCCGAATGCTCCAGTCAGATCATGGCCGTGGAAGCGCGCTTCAGCAAGTAGCGTCTTCACCCCACCTTCCGTCGCCATTGCGTCTATCTCGCGGAAGTCAGCCTCAATCTCGGCGCGAATCTTGTCCGAAGCACCCTGAACGGCCTCGAAGATCGACGCGAACTCTGTCTCCCCCAAAGCCTCCCATTCCAGTTCTCGGCCTATGCCCTTCGCCTCCAGATACTGCTTCAGGAAGACGTTCGGAGTGTCGCGCAGGAATGACCTAAGGTGGTATTGCCGGGCCATAGCAAACCCTCCTCAAAAGAGAGAACTACAGCACCCCACCAGGGAAGCCAATGTGAGTGGGCCTAGCGTGCTTCCGCCAGTATATCGCATTGACAGCAAGCATGCAATCTTCCATAATGTCTGCCAAGCATGAAGAAGTGAGGTGCAGGATCATGCGTAAATTGCAGGATTATCTGACCGTGCGCGAAGCGGCCGAACTTGTCGGCGTATCTCCCAGCACTCTCCGAGCCTGGGACCGGGCTGGAAAGCTCAAAGCCGCTCGAAACCCTATGAATCGCTATCGGCTCTATCGGCGTGAGGATATAGAGGCGCTGCTGGCGTGCATCCAGAAAACGGCAGCCGTCCGGGGGAGACCGTGAGTCAGCGCAAACGAGAAGGCGACTCTTGCCATACCGTGCGGCGGAAGAGCGAGGGGTAAAATCCTACGGCGCCTGAACCTGTCAACTGGGGACCCGAGAATCCGCATTCCCTTTCCCGCGTCAAGACTGAGCTGGTCTGGGAGGGCAAGTACGATAAGTACGGGAATCGCCGTCCCGTCCACCTGCCCACCTCGCCGCTCATCTGGGGTAAAGGCGCAGACTCCTGCCTACACATGATGTATGAGCGCCTGACGCTCATGCGAGATTTGTCGCCCGCGGGCGCGGCTGAGCCGCTCGTTCAGAAGAGCTTCGACGAAGACTAAGGTGAGTGCCACTGATGAACCGGGACAAGATCACGCTTTCGCAGCTTGAGTCCTTCCTCTTGGGGGCCGCCGACATCCTGCGCGGCAAAATGGATGCCTCCGAGTTCAAGGAATTCATCTTCGGCATGCTGTTCATCAAGCGGCTCTCCGATGAGTTCGACCGCAAGCGGGAGCAGCTTCGCAAGCGCGACTTCGCGCATCTGAAGAACAAGCCGGAACTCGTCGCCGAATTGCTGGAGGACAAGACCTCCTACGGCGAGACCTTCTTTGTCCCCGTCCGGGCGCGATGGCACGAGTCCTGGAATGACGAGAACGGCGAACTTGTCCCGGCTATGAAGGACCTAAAGCACGACATCGGCAATATGCTGAACAAGGCGATTGCCGCCCTTGAGGATGAGAACGACTCACTGGCTGGAGTGCTGAAGAACAACATCGACTTCAACGCCGTCAAGGGGAAGACGAAGATCCCTGACCAGAAATGGAAGGATCTCCTCGACCACTTCAACGCGTTCCCCCCGCTCATCAACGACAACTTCGAGTTCCCCGACCTTCTGGGCGCTGCATACGAGTACCTCATCAAGTACTTCGCCGACAGTGCCGGAAAGAAAGGCGGCGAATTCTACACGCCGGCCGAGGTTGTGCGCTTACTCGTCCAACTCACCAAGCCACAGGCAGGCAACACGATCTATGATCCCACGGTCGGTTCTGGCGGTTTCCTGATTCAGTCACACCAGTACGTCGAAGAGCAGGGCCAGGATGCCAACAACCTTGCCCTTTACGGTCAGGACTCGAACGGTACAGTCTGGTCAATCTGTAACATGAACATAATCCTCCACAACATCACCCGCTTCACCATCGAGAACGGTGACACGCTGGAGGACCCGCTGATCCTGGAGAACGGCCAAGTCCGCAAGTTCGACCGCGTCCTTGCCAATCCGCCGTTCTCCCAGAACTACAGCCGTGCCAATGTCAAATACACCAGCCGTTTTCGCGAGTGGTGTCCCGAAACCAGTAAGAGGGCTGACTTGATGTTCGTCCAGCACATGCTGGCCAGCCTAAAGTCTGATGGGCACATGGCGACGATCATGCCTCTCGGCGTGCTCTCCCGAGGCGGCAAGGAGAAGCTCATCCGCGAGCTTCTCATCAACGACGACGTGATCGAGGCCATCATCAGCCTGCCGCCGGGCCTATTCTACGGCACCAGCATCCCCGCCTGTGTCCTCGTCTGCAACAAGAGCAAGCCCGAGGGCCTGCGCGAAAAGGTGCTCTTCATCAACGCCGACCGCGAATACGCCGAAGGCAAGAGCCAGAACAAGCTGCGGCCCGAGGACATCGAGAAGATCGCTCACGTCTTCACCTACAAGCGGGAATTGCCCAAATATTCTCGGCTGGTCAAAAAAGACGAGATCGTCGGGACTCACGATTACAACCTCAACATCCGCCGGTATGTGGACAACATGCCCGAACCGGAGCCCGAAGATTTGCAGGCCCACTTGATCGGCGGCATGCCGGAGTCGGAGGTCAAGGCTCTCGGCGACGAGTTTGGCAAGTTTGGCGTCTCCCCCGAGGCCCTGTTCCGGCCCGAACGTTCTGGCTATCTTGCCTTCACAGATATCGTCGATACCAGGCCCGCGATCAAGCTGGTCATCGAAGCCGATGCGGCGCTACAGAAGACCTTCGCCGACCACTGGGCCGTCCTTGAAGCGTGGTGGTCCGTCGCCCGTGACGACTTTGCCGAGCTTGAGAACGCCAACAACGGCGGCAAGAAGATGCCCGATGTCCGCCACGAGCTGCTCTCTTCGCTCAAGGATCAACTCGTCCCCCTGGGAGTGCTGGACGAGTTCAAGAGCGCGGGCGTGTTTGTCAACTGGTGGCAGCAGATCCGCTACGACCTTAAGACCATCGTCTCCATCGGCTGGCACCACAGCCTGATCCCGGATGAGTACCTGATCGCCGAGTTCTTCCAGGCCGAGGCCGACAAGATCGAACGTGTGAAGGCCAAGATCGCGGAGGCCCAGGCAGAACTGGACGAGGCAGTGGAAACCGCCCAGGCAGTCACGGCCTACGAGCCGGACGAGGACGAGAAGGTTACCGCCACCGTCATCAAGAAAGCCCTTAAGTCCCTGATCGACGACCTTAAGGGCACCCCTGGCGAGTCGGCCAATAAGGAGCTTGATGCCCTCAAGGCCCAGGACAAGGCCCTCAAGACCATCGAGAAGCGGATCAAAGAGGCCAAGGCCGAACTCAAGGTCCAGAGCAATGAGCTGGCACTGAAGCTTGAACTCAAGCGTCTTGGCGGGGACGACTTCAAGGCTGAAAGTCTCGAACTCATCAAGCGGGTGGACGGTCGCATCGCCGACCTTGATCCCACCGACAAATCAGAAAAGAGGAAGATCACCGCCCTGAAGAAGGACAAGGCGGCGCTGGAAAAACGCATTGCCCGGACCGATGCGCTGCTATCCGAGATCGGCGGCCAGATTACACAGGAACAGGCTCGCCAACTAATCCTCAAGAAGATTTATGACATCGCTCGCGCCGAGCTCGACCGCTACCTGAACGCCGAGAAGCGGGCGCTGGTGGGTGGCATTGAGCATCTGTGGGACAAGTATGCGGTCTCAAGCCGCGACCTGGAAGACACGCGAACCCACACGTTCGAGGAACTCGATGGATTTCTTGACAGATTAGGGTATAGGCCGTGAATACTGAACCATTCAAAGCATACTCGCTCTCTGAAATAGCGTCATGTGAGCGCTATGCAATTGTCGATGGTCCCTTCGGCACGCAGTTGCACGCGACAGAATACACAATAGATGGCGGTGTTCCCGTTGTCCGCGTGGCGAACACCTCTTATGAGGGACGTTTTCTCAGGGATACATTGGTGTTTATCACAGAACGCAAAGCAAGGATTCTAAAGCGAAGCGCGGTGAAACCCGGAGATGTTATTGTTGCGAAAACTGGCGCTACAATAGGCAAGTCTGCCATATTCCCGTCAGATTGGGCCGAAGGGATTATCGCCTCGAGCTGTATCAAAATCACAGTAGATACGGTAAAGGCGGACAACAGATTTGTTGCCTATTTAATCCAGAGCAATGAGGGCCAAAGGAAAATCGTGGACGGTGCTGGCGGATCAACGCGGGCCACTATTAACACCAAACCATTCGGTGCCATTACATTCGATTTTGCGCCTCGATGCGAGCAGGCTAAGATCGCCGAGGTGCTCTCGACGGTGGACCGGGCTATCGAGCAGACGGAGGCTTTGATCGCCAAGCAGCAACGGATCATGACCGGCCTGATGCAGGACCTGCTTACCCGAGGCATCGACGAACACGGCAACCTCCGCTCTGAAGACACTCATGAGTTCAAAGATTCAGCACTGGGGCGGATTCCGGCGGAGTGGGATGCCTTAAAGATTGACCGGATCGCATCTCATGTTGGTAGCGGCGTTACCCCAACGGGCGGCGAGAGTGTCTATACGCCCGAAGGGGTCCTCTTCATCCGAAGTCAGAACGTTCATTTCGGTGGGCTACGGCTCGATGATGTAGCGTATATCCCCGAAAACATCCATCGGTCAATGCTTCGAAGCGAAGTGTTCGAGAATGACGTCCTACTGAATATCACCGGGGCATCGATTGGGCGCTGCTGCAGGATGTCCAAGATCGCTGGTTCCGCGAACGTGAACCAGCACGTTTGCGCCATTCGGCTTCGCGAACCCACTGAGGCAAGAGCTGGCGTTATGGCGGCGGCGCTGGAGTCGCACATCGGGCAGCATCAGATTGCGCAGTTGAATGCTGGCGGTAATCGCGAAGGTCTCAACTACCAGCAGGTTCGCAGCTTCGTGCTTTCGTGGCCTAACGACCCTGAGGAATTCACCCGACTCTACTCTGGAATGCGACACGTAGCTGACAGTCTGAATGCCTACCAGTCTGCGCTTGGCAAGCTACGGCTCCTCAAGACCGGCCTGATGCAGGACCTTCTGACCGGGAATCGGCGGGTGACGGCGCTGTTGGAGGAGGGGGTAACCGCATGAGCATTGACAAGACGCCCAAGCACATCCGGCTCGACGAGCGCAACCACGTTGAGTTACCTTTCCTTGACCAACTGAACGGCCTGGGTTGGGAGATCATTGATTTGACTGATGAGAAGCAGAAGCCTGGCGATACCGGCCGGGAGAGCTTCACCGAGGTTATCATGCCCGCTGTGCTTCGCCAGCAGCTCAAGGTCATCAACGACTGGATGGAGGATGACCAGGTCGAGGAGGTCATCAAGCAGCTCACTGCCAGCTTTCCTAGCACCAGTCTGCTGGAGAATAACAAGCACCTGTTCCAACTGCTGCTGGAGAACACCAGCGTCAGCGAGAACTGCCAGACCGGAGAGAAGAGCCCGACCGTTCGCTTCGTGGACTTTGAGCGGCGCGACAACAACAGCTTCATCGCCGTCTGCCAGTTCAAGGTGCGCATCCTGGGCACGGAGCACCACATCGTCCCAGACATCGTGCTGTTCCTAAACGGCCTGCCCGTGGTGGTGGTCGAGTGTAAGTCGCCCAAGGTGAACGACGCGATCCCTGAGGCGATTGACCAACTCATGCGGTATAGCGAACAGCGCGGTGTCAAAGGCGAAGGCAGCGCGCCACTGTTCTACTACAACCAGTTCGTCATCGCCACCTGTCGACAGGAGGCGAAGTTCGGCACGATCACGACGCACAGCGAGAAGTACTTCTACCGCTGGGCCGATCCGTATCCCCGCACCGTGAACGACCTGGACCACGGCTCGGGCAGCCCTAACGACCAGCAGCGGCTGGTCGCGGGCATGCTCGACTGCGACAATCTGCTGAACCTCATCCGGACCTTCACGCTCTTCTCGGTCAACGACAAGGGCGAGCCGGTCAAGATGGTCGGCCGCTACCAGCAGTTCCGGGCGGTGAAACTCGCTGTGAAGCGTCTACTGGAGGGAACGACTCCGCGGGAACGCAGTGGCATCATCTGGCACACGCAGGGGTCGGGTAAGTCCCTCACGATGATGTTCATGGTTCGGGAGATGTACCGGCACGCCGAGCTGTCACGCTGGAAGGTCATCTTCGTCACCGACCGCACCCAATTGGAGGGCCAACTCAGAGAAACCAGCCAGAGCATCGGCTTCACGGTCAAGATTGCGGGGTTCATCAACCCCCGCCGTGAACCAGATGGCCGGAGCTTGAAAGAGCTGCTCCGAGCGGATACGTCCGATCTTGTGATGGCGATGATTCACAAATTCCGCGAGGCCGATCTGACTGAGACCTTTCCCGAACTGAACTCGAGCCCTAACATCCTAGTGATGACCGACGAGGCCCACCGTTCACAATACAAGCTCCTGGCGGCTAACCTCGATCGGGCTATCCCCAATGCGGCCAAGATCGGATACACGGGCACACCGATTGACAAGACCGAGCGTGTCTTCGGCGGCTATATCGATAAGTACACAATGCGCCAGTCCAGCGAGGACGAAGTGACGTTGGAGATCGTCTACGAAGGGCGGACACATAACGCAGAGGTTCCAGATCGGCAGGCGATGGACACTGCCTTTCAGGACGTATTTAGCGACTACAACCTGCAGCAGCGACTGGAGATACTGGGCTACGGCTCCCGTGAGGCATATCTGGAGGCCGAGCCGACCATCAAGGCCAAGGCCATGGATATGGTCGAGCACTATCTGACTCACGTCTATCCCAACGGGTACAAGGCCCAGGTGGTTGCAACCTCGCGAGAGGCCGCGGCTCGGTACAAGCAGCACATCGACGCGGCGCTTGCGGAAGCCATCACCAAGCTCGAGCAAGCTAATCCCCGGAGGCTAGACGTCAATCGGCTGAAGAAGATGCAGACCGATGTGATCATCTCTGGCAGTCACAACGATCTGCCCCACCTTAAGGCGTACTCGGACAGCGCGAAGCACGAGATCAGCATCAAGAGCTTCAAACTGGCCTTCGGAACAGAGGACGAAGGCGTCTCCGGTGACATGGGCATACTCATCGTCAACAACATGCTGCTGACAGGCTTCGACGCGCCGCTTGAGCAGGTGATGTACCTTGACAAGGTCGTCATCGCCCACAACCTGCTGCAGGCCATCGCCCGCGTCAACCGCGTGAGCGGAGAGACGAAGGACAAGGGCTTCGTCGTCGACTACGTCGGTATCGGGCACCACCTGAAGAAGGCCATCGACACCTATGACGAACGGGAACAGAAGGAGATCTTCGATGTCCTAAGCTTCCCCGAAGAAGAGCTGCGCGAGCTTCAAGACAGCCATGCGGCGATCATGGCACTGCTGAAGCAGCACGACCTGACTGACCTGACTGACCATGATGCGTTCTTCGATGTTTTCTACGATGAGGACATACGCTTCGAGTTCATCCTCGCGTTCAAGAGGCTGACGAAGGCCCTGAATCTCCTTTTCCCCTCCCGCCAGGCCCTCGACTACATGCATGATTACCAGGCACTGACCGAGATCAACATACTGGCGGGGAAACACTTCCGAGACGGCCGCCTGAGCATGAAGGGTATCCCGCCCAAGCTGAGAGCCATCGCCGACGAGCATCTGGAGTCCAAGGGCATTGAGGTCAAGGTCAGGCCTATCTCAATCCTTGATGAGGACTTCGAGAAGGACGTTGCGGCGCGCACCCGGACGAAGACTAAGGCGGCTGAGGTTGAGCATGCCATCCGTCACCACTTGGAGGTCGAGCTTGATGACGACCCCGACCTGCAGGCGTCGTTCGCGGAAGCCCTAGCCCGGATCTTCGAGGAGTTCCGGGACAACTGGAATAAAATCTATGAGGAGTTGGAGAAGCTCCGGACCCGGATCATCAACGCCGGAAAAGAGCCGACCTACGGACTGCACCGGAAGAAGCAGATGCCGTTCTTCCGGATGCTGCGGCGAGAAATCTACGGCGAAGGGGAACTGGACGAAGATCAGGTCGCCGGACTCGTCGACCTGACGCAGCAGGTCTACAACGTGGTTGAACGCGAGCTTAAGCTTACGGGATTCTGGGAGAGCATCCCAGCCCGGAACAAGCTGCGGGCCGAGATTCAGAATGTCTTTCTTTCCGCGGAATACGCTGACATCCAGGTGCTTGTGACCAACCGTGCCCACATCATCAGTCGGGTGATGGAGCTTGCTGAGAGTAAAAATGACACGATCCTTTACGCCGAGTAGCTGGCGATGAAACTTGCCTACGAGATAAGACGGTCTGCGGCAAGGCGCAAGGTGACGATCACCGTTGAGCGAGATCGCTCTGTTATCGTACACGCCCCCGCCGATGTATCGGACGAGAAGGTCCATCAGATCGTGGAATCCAAGCGACCCTGGATATTCGAGAAGCTCAACCACGACCAGAAGTATAGGCCCTTGCCTCATCCTCCGGGCAAGGAGCTGGTTAGCGGCGAGGCGGCGCTTTACCTCGGGAGGTCCTACCGGATCGAAGTGGTCGACACCGATGCCTCGGAGATACAGTTCGCCCATCGGTTCATCATCCCCCGGTCACATGCACCTAGACGTAAGGCCGTCTTGCGGGATTGGTATATCGAGCGTGCCAAGGAGACGATTCTCCCCCGGGTGAGGCGACATGCCAAGAGACTTGGTGTCGACTTCAAGCAGGCACGGATCGTTGACAACCGCTATCGCTGGGGTTCGTGTACAGCCAGAGACAACGTCAACTTCAACTGGCGTCTCATGAAGGCCCCGATGTTCGTGATCGACTACGTCGTGATTCACGAATTGGCGCACCTGATCGAGTCAAATCACACGCCGCAATTCTGGTGTATTGTCAGCGCTCAAACAGCCACCATGGAACGAGCCCGATCCTGGCTGCGAGAGAATGGGCAGATTCTCGAGGAGGATGTGTAAGGAACGGTAATGCCTGTCCTCTTCGATCCTCGTGGCACTGGCGATGAACATCCCCCGACCTTTCGCCCGTTTGCAGCCCCATGCGATCTGATGTACCCAGAACTAAGTTACCTATTCGCACCGGCAGTCATCCCGCGGGCAAACCGTCTCTCGCTTGCATCTCAGAACGGCAGGATGGACTAGATCCAGGTGCCATAGTCTGTGCAAGGGAACTGTTAAGCCAGTTGGATGTGAGTCCTGGTCTTGAGCAATTTCAGAGCCTGTGGTTTCCGTCCTTTCCCCGGCAGGAGCGCAAATCTTTGCCATAGGACAATGGCGCTGTAAATCGACGTAATGTGGGCCGTGAGCTTACTGCCTCAGGAGTGGTATCGACTCCAAGAGAGCCGGACAAGTCTTGCAGGTAGACCCTTAATAGGTGTAGAATATTCTGAAGAAGAGCGGTTACACGCGGCCGCTGAACAAACCACTACCATTGCATACGTTGACCTTTCGCTTCAAACAAGCCGGAAACGGCACTTATTGGGTGCCAAAACGCTTGGGTAATCGCTTCTGTCAAGTCGTCTAGCAGTCACTTTTGCAGTTTTTTAGTGTTTCACCAGATCGATGGGGAGGCATCCTGTGGAAGGTGAAAACGGACTACCATGGTTTCCTCAGAAACCGGAAAGAATTATTGAACTTGACTGGGAAACGCCAGAAGAACGAGGCATTGTTCCTGCCGAGCACCTGGTCTATCTGGAATTCTTCCCGATCCTCAGGCAATACTGCGATGTGGCTCTCGACGCCGAAGCAATTGAGCGCCATGAATCCCCGAAGGATTACGGGGTCGTTATCGAAACACGGTGTAGTGTGCTCTCAAAGGATTCAAAGAGACACAAGCCTGTCGAACTACATTGCAGACTCTCGCTCGAATTGACCGAGGATGAGCAGAATAGTCTTCCGTTGAAGGTTTCGCCGACAATCTCAGCTACTTGGCCAAGCTCAGAATTAACCGCTCCTGTGGATGTTGTCCGCGCACGCACAAATGGCGGTAAGATCGGCTTATGGGCGGGTAACGCAGTGGCAGGGCTTAGCGGCTCTTTGTTGGATTCACGCAGATGGGAAGAGAAATTCAAGCGCTTTGATCCCAGGCTGATTAAGATTCCCGGCGCCCCATTGTCGCCCAGGCAGTTTGTGTGGGGAGTGCGCGCCGGAGATTCATATCCCACAATCGAAGGCAAACACTACTGCGGATTGTGGATCACCCACGATACGGCGTGTTTTCTCCAATTGCGGGCCCATCTTGACATATGGGTGGATGTAAAGTGCATGGGAGTGTGGCGACGTCTCAAGACCAAACAAGTTGTCTTGCCGCAGCATTCTTGGTCATTCCCCCTTCTGCCGCGGACAGAAAGAGTAGCTCATGGGTGATTTCCCTGGATTGCGAGAGGCAATAGAGAAGCTCGGCACAGCAGGGTCATCGCTCGTGGCACTGGCGAATTCCCCCACGCCAAGAGCAGCAATGGGTATCCTCGCTGAGCGAACGGGATTTGAAGTATCTGACCTTGGGCCCGAGCAAGACTTCGAGTTTTGCAAAGTCTTCAAATGTCGCAATAAATCCAAGGGCTTTCCGAATTCTTTTGCCTGTCTGTTTGCAGATACCAGCAAGATTGACTCAGAGCGAGATGCCCAAGGCATTTTTGCCGAGATACTCGAGATTCTACAGGAGGAAGACCTGCAGGATAGCGCCTTGCTCACGATCACGCAGCCAGACTTCGGACACCTCGGCCCGCTGCTGAACCTTTCGAGGACTATCGTACCGATGACCGTTCAGGAATTCCTTGAGGTACTGTTGGCACATCCACCTCGAACGGCTCTAGCGCAGAGAATACGAGGTCACACCCCCCTGACAATTCTGAACCCATTCGTTTATAAGGGTCCGATAGGCCCGGATCTCTTTGTTGGCCGGCGCGAACAGCTGGACAATATATGCGAACTTAAGGCCAGTCATGCGCTGATAGGGCCTCGTGCTATAGGTAAGACGAGCCTCATGAACCGAGCTTACGAGAGGTTACGCAGAGAGGGGCAGGTGGTCGTCCAGGTAGAACTGAGCAAGAGCATGCGCGAACTGGACTTGGCCTATCAAATCATCGATCGGTTTATCAGAGAGCACGGCGCGGATCGCCATCTGTACGGGAAAGTATCGGTGTCGAGGGTTGCCCTTCTCGTTGAAGACTATGTGCTCGGTCCGAAGAGGAAGAAGATCCTTGGAAGTGCTGCAAACGGCTCGCGCAAAGGGAAACCGGTAGTTATCTTCATCGATGAGGCGGATGAACTTGTAACGGAATGCCCCAGCCTTGCAGACATACTACACAGATTTCACAACCAGGGATTTGCGCGCCTTCTGTTGCTTGGCTATAAGGGCTTGCGCAAAATCGTGAGCAATGCAAGTTCTCCTCTGATGAACGTATTAGAGGAACTTCCACTCTCTGGATTCAGTCTTCGCGAGTGCGCTCCCTTGATCGTGGACAATATGGTCAAGATCGGCATCGAGTTGGAAGATCCTGAGAAGATTGTTGAAATCATACACCGCGATAGCGGAGGCTGTCCAAGCCGCGTTCAGATGCTCTGTCATTTCCTTGTGGAAGCAATTGATAGTCAGAAACGAAAGATAACTCCTGCGGATGCAGAGAAGGCGATTAACTTGCCGTCAGTACGAAAAGAACTAGGAACTTGGTTTTCAAAAAGCACGACTCCTGTGGAGAGATGGCTCGCCGGTTTGGCCGCGTTGAGATTGCCTTGTGAAGAGACCGCCCTCATTGAAGATGCTCGAAAGGATTCGTTCAGGATTACGAGCCAAACCGTTCGGGAAGAGATACAAGACCTGATAACTGCTAACGTTATCTCTTACCGTGAGGACGGACGACTCGACTTTGCATTTCCGAAGGTGCGCGAGTTAGCGCGACCTTTGGGAAATACAAAAGAGGCAATGACTGAACTGCGCAGGCTGGCGCACCAGTCGCAACTGAACGACACGAGGACGAATCAATGAGTGTCCTGGTGGAACGTGCGGAACAAGTGCGGGCAATTATGTCGCGTCTCTTTAGTCGAAAAGTGTGGTGTGCTGTCATTGCGCCTGAATACTCCGGCAAGACCGTAATAGCCGGACAGCTAAGGGACGCCATCGAGGGAGAGCGTCCTGCATGGCGCGTGACGCGCGTTGAATTTCACAGCGCGGCCACTCTTGAGGCCGCGTGGAATCAAGTTGCGATTCATTTGAATGCGGATAAAACGCGCAGCGAAGCAATCTGGGTACAGCCAGTTGCAGATTCTCTAGACCAAATCCTGACAAAAGACGCCACTCAAAGACACTGCCTGATTCTTGACAATGTGGATGCTCTGCCGGATGAAGTTCTGCGTTTGCTGGGCGGAGAACTGAGGAGATTCCTGAATGAGCAAAGGTTTCAAGAGGCGCGGGAAAGGTTGAGATGTGTGCTTCTTGGAGCGATGAAGCTGCGCTATTTGGCTTCCGGCGAGTATTCGCCGCTCTTCAACCTCTTGCAGGTGATTGAGCTGCCGGATTTGACTGAGCAACAGGCCGCGGATTTGCTCTCCGCGCGCCTCGGAGACGTGAAGATCTCAAGAGCAAGCAGGCAGGAACTCTTCCGTCAGACTGCTGGTCATCCCTACCTCGTCAAGACTATCGCCGAGACAATGGCAGACAACACGGCTC
>JABAOH010103781.1_pt5 | contig 19454 bp, 20 predicted proteins | sample 7062181 | NCBI WGS metagenome assembly JABAOH01 (sample SAMN14538630, study PRJNA623070) | marine sediment metagenome | biome: marine biome [ENVO:00000428]; feature: marine pelagic biome [ENVO:01000023]; material: deep marine sediment [ENVO:00002113]; isolation source: pool of 5 deep marine... | reverse complement strand
GGGTCCGTGAGGGCCTCACAGTATCCAGTCATGTTGGTGTTGAAAACTAGCTCCCCGAAGGCTGTCGTTTCAGCCCCAAAGGAAGGCCCCCTTACCACCTTCCCGTCTTCGAGGACCAGGGCACCTTCCATCCGGAGACCTTTCGGGTATACACGGCCCCGCTTATTAGGCTTTTGAAGGACGCTGAGATGAGTGCAAAGCCCGCTGCTCTGTGAGGCTACGAGCGGGAGTCCTGCTGAGTGGCGGATCGATAATCCTCGATCTTTGCGATTATGTGGTCCCAGTGACTGCCTTGCCAATAGTATTTGCTACAGCCCGGGCATCTCCAGAACTCCTTCTGGCGATCATAGACCCCCTTAGGGACCATGCCCGCGACTTTACTACGAGGGACGGGAACGACCTCCCCGTTGCAGACTGGGCAGCGACTCATGGGTTTCTGAATAGTGAGGTTTAAGCTCCTCAGAACCTGACTCACCTGCTCTTCCAAGATGTCGCTATGGATGTAGAGGGAGGAGATGTCTCGCTTGCCACCAACATCTTTGTCTCGAGTCAACAGCAGACGCCGCTCCCTCTTCGCCAGGGAGATCAGGTCCCGATCCTCGAGGGGCCCCGGATAGGATGTGTCAAACCCTAGAATCCGAAGCCACCGAGCCAAGGTTCCGAGCATGTGATCGCATAGGAACTTCGGAGACGGTGGGTGTGACCTGGCCGATTCCTTCACCTCGCCGGCATCCATAGTATGGTGATGATCTTTTCAGGATTGTCTTCATGATCTGCAGGATCGCAGACGTACAGGTCCCCTGGAGGCCCTGCACCCTTTATGTCGGAGCTTAGGAACATTTCGCCGAAGGCTCTCCAAGCATCTCCGAGGCCCTCATAAGATCCTTGGTAGACCCACCAGAAGGCCTTGCCTTGGATGTGCATCCATTCTGGGAGCCTACCCACCTGAGGGTCGGCATTGGCTATCGAATCGAACTGTTTATGGACTTCCTCGCACATCGTCATAGACCGTACCCCCGCCTGCCGAGGGCGACTCGGTTTATCAAGATTGCCATGCGCGGGCTTCTCCAATAGTCATTAGCCGTACACACCTCAGGAGATCGCCGGTGGTCATGTTCCGTCCATCGTAGGTCGAAACGTCAGCAGGACGCCTCCACCAAGGACCGTAACCTCCTGAAGCTTCATCTCTACAAGATTGTCAGCACTCCTTTCAGAGGCGCCAGAGAAAAGACCTGGGGCTACCACATCCCCCAGGACGATGGGTGCAACGTAGATGTGAAGAAGGTCTACAAGGCCGTTGACGAGGAAGGACCAAGCTACTGTCCCACCACCCTCCACGAGCAGCTTCTCAACCCCCCGCTCCCCGAGTATGCTGAGAAGGCGATGGAGATCGATCCAGCCTTCACCACAACGGAGGACCTTGGCGCCCTGGAAGGTCTTGGTGCAGTCCTCAGCAGTCACCACCAAGGTCTCGGCTTTCCCATCAAGCACTGCGGCCTCCCCGGGGAGACGACCCTTTGAGTCAAGGACAACCCTTAGGGGGCTCTTGGCCCCCGGAACAAACTCCTCCTTTACGGTGAGCTTGGGATCATCGGCGAGGACCGTCTCGATGCCCACTAGTATCGCTTGACACTCGCTCCTCAGCCTGTGAACCCGGGCAAAATCCTCCTTGGAGGATAGATTGAGAGGTTTCTTTCCCCTGAGGGCGATCTTGCCGTCAATGGTAGAGGCCATATTGAGGATCACGTAGGGCCTGTTCACGAATGAGCATGGGCGCCAGTGGAGTTAAGACTTGGGCCATCGCGATGTCTGGATTACTTTAAAGTAGGGGGCACATTACCTGGCAGATGGAAAGAATTGAGATTCACCTTCTCAAGGACGTGGATCTCAGCGGTTCCACGCTCATCGATGGATTCCCCAGCGTTGGCCTCGTCAGCTCNNCGCTTCCCCACCGTCGCACTGGTCAAGGACGGGGCTCCGTTGAACCCCGTTCGGATCTACGCTGGTGGTCCCGAAGGCGGGAAGGTAGTGATCTTCATCTCCGAATTTCAGCCGCCGACGGACCTCATCAAGGCCATAGCCGAGTCGGTCCTCGCCTGGGCCGTGGACAGGGGGTGTTCCCTCCTCATTGCCCCCGAGGGCCTCATAGTGGACCGCGACTTCGGCAAGGACGAGGAGGTCCGGGTCTTCGGAATCGGCAGCACGCCTAGGGCCCACGAAATGCTCGTGGAACAGGGCGTGACCATCTTCGAGGAGGGCGTCATTACAGGGGTCGCAGGTGTGCTTCTGAATGAGGGGCGAAAGCGCGGGTTCGACGTGATAAGCCTGTTGTCGGAGGCACATCCTGATTACCCAGACGCTCGGGCGGCGGCCCGGGTCATCGAGACCGTGGACAGGCTCCTTCTGAAGATGAACTTGGACACGGGGCCGCTCCACGCCGAAGCCGGAAGGATTGAGGAAGAGCTGAAGAGCATCCATCGAACGGCGGAGGCCTTCAAAAGGCCTGAGGGACCTACTAGGCCCTCCATGTATGGCTAGGCCTCACCTCAATTCTGGTCAGCTCTTTGGCCTCCTCCTCTTGGAAGTCCACGTCCAAGAATTTCGAAAGAAGCCAGAACATGGTCCTGGTGTGGCCGGAGACCTTCCTTACCAGAAAGGTTGAAGGCTCCTTGGCAAGAGCCATGTATGGTAAGAGTTGATCGGCAGCGTGGACATCCAGCGTCGCTCCCGCTTTGATGTCTGCCCCGAGTTCCTCAGCAGCCCCCCGCCCTAGGTCCTCCGCCCTTACCCCCCTCTCCGCCAGGGCGGACGCTCCCAAGGACGTGTTCTCCGACTCAGCCCAGAGGACGATGCCGCCACCAGGCCCCATCGCTTCGTCGTATCGCCTTTGCTCGACGCTAACATCGGGGTAATCAATCAAGACCTTCTGAGCGGACCTCTTCATTCTCTGGGCGATGTGCTCGGGCAGGTTTGAAACATGGACCTGGCCTCTGATCCTCAGTACCTCGCCGAGGGCAGGGAGATACAATGGCTTGACGGACGGGGAGGGCCTGACCCTAGCTTCGATGAGCCCGCCACCCTTTGGGTAGTACCCTCGCCTTGCAATGTTCACCTCCGCACCAATACCCATCCTCCTCAGGTGAGGGAGGATAACGTGGACAAAGTAGTCGGAGGGGGGCGACCACTTCACGTCCGTGCCCCCTCGTATTTTAAGCTCCGTGGGAGATTCAGCCGAGATCGCGGGAAGAAGACAGGCCTGAAGGACCAGGGTCACACTCCCTGCAGTGCCCACATCGAGCTGATGGCTGCCTCCCCTGAGGCGGGAGGGTCTGAACGTCACATCCGATGAGCCCAACCTGAGGCCCTTCGCTTTGCCGCCGCAAATCGAGGCAAGTGCCTCAGCCGACGTTATGTGCTGTCTTGCCAGTCCGGGATTCGGCCTCCCGGCCCTGATGTTCGTGATCCGCACCTCCTCTCCCTGCAAGGCCGAGAGGGCCAAGGCCAACCTGAAAATCTGTCCACCGCCCTCCCCGCGGGAACCGTCTACCTCTATCACCCGGCAGCCTCCGCCACGGACGCAGGACTTGAACTCAGACGGCCGCGGATAACCTTCGAGACCTCGAAAGCAACGATTAGAAGGATAGCGAAGAGTAGGAGACGAAGCCAGTCACCGACACCAAGGGCAATTGTCTTGAAGGGAACCTGAAAGACAGGCACATAAATCACCATGAGATGCAGGAGGAAGGAGGCCACCACCGCAACGATCAGCCAGGGGTTGGAGAAGGGACCTGAGCGGTGGAGGGGCTCTCGAAGGGATCGGATGGAGAATACAAAGAAGAGCTCGAAGACAACAATCAACGTGAAGACTGTGGTTCGCCCAATCTCCACGCCCTCCCCAGTCTCCCCATGGGTCAGCATCTGCCACTGGAAGGCCCCCAGGGAGGCCAGTGCCAAAACGACCCCAACCGCTACCACGACCACGACCACTTCCCTGCTCAGGGGGCTCTCCTTGGGAGGCCTCGGGGGTCTCTCCATGATGTTCCTTGCGACGGGGTCAACGCCTAAGGCCAACGCCGGTAGGCCGTCCGTCACTAGGTTAATCCAAAGAAGTTGAATCGGCTCCAGAAATGGGAGCAGCTCCTGCCGGACTAGAATCAGGGTAGCGAGAAACATCACCAGGACCTCTCCCGCGTTGGCGGAGAGCAGGTATCCGACGAACTTCCTGATGTTGTCGAAAATCCCTCTCCCCTCCTCTACGGCCCTCACAATGGATGCGAAGTTGTCGTCCGTGAGGACCATATCGGAGGCCTCCTTCGCCACGTCGGTGCCCGTTATTCCCATCGCTACGCCGATGTCAGCCCTCTTCAGGGCCGGCGCATCGTTGACACCGTCCCCTGTCATCGCCACGATGTGGCCCCTGCGCTTGAGGGCATCCACGATTCGGACCTTGTGATGGGGAGAGACACGGGCATAGACTTTCGTCCTGTCAGCGGCCTCGTAGAGGGCATTATCGTCTAGCCGCTCCAGTTCTGCGCCTGTGAGGGCCTCATCCCCTTCCTGCATGATGCCCATCTCCTTGGCGACGGCCACCGCTGTCAGCTTGTGATCCCCCGTTATCATCACCACATCAATGCCTGCGCCCCTGCACTGCGTGATGGCTTCGATGGCGTCGCTTCTGGGGGCATCCATCATCCCCACGAGGCCCAGGAAGGTCATCTCCCTCTCAACAACATCCTCCTCGAACTCCTCGAGGTCGTCGGGTAGGGGGCGATAGGCGATGGCGAGAACTCTAAGGGCTTGGGAGGCTAGGTTCGCATTCGCCTCTCCGATCTTGTCCCGCAGCTCCTCATCCAGCTCCACATCCTCCCCGGCCAGGCCACGGGTGCACAGCTGGAGCACGATCTCTGGAGCGCCCTTCACGTAAGCCACACTACCCTTCCCTCGGTGGATCGTGGTCATCCTCTTTCTGATGGAGTCGAAGGGAAACTCTCCGACCCTAGGTTCCTCCTCCTCCAGCACCTCCTTCCTGAGACCGGCTCTCATCCCTGCCACGACCAGGGTTCCTTCCGTGGTGTCTCCCATGACCTTCCAGCTAGACCCCTCCTGGACGAGGGAGGCATCGGTGCACAACATGCCCGCCTTCAGCATGAGGGAAAGGTTCGGGTCCTCCAGGGGTGCCACTTCTTCGGCATCCTTGTAGAACTTGCCCACGGGATCGAAGCCCTTGCCCTCCACAACGTACTCTGAGGAAAGGGTATAGATGCGCCGGATGTTCATCTCTCCACGGGTGAGGGTGCCCGTCTTGTCCGAGCATATCACCGTCGCGCTACCCAAGGTCTCTGCGGCTGGGAGCCTCCTGATCAACGCGTTTCTCCTGGCCATTCGCTGAAGTCCGAGGGCGAGGGTAATTGTGACTACCGCCGGAAGGCCCTCGGGTATGGCTGCTACTGCGAGGCTCACGGCAGTAAGGAACATGAGGACAATATCTACGGCCCGGCTGAGGCCCACAACGAAGATGATTACAGCGGCAGCGAGGACGCCGACTCCTATCTGGCGGGCAAGGCGACTCAATCTCTTCTGAAGGGGCGTCTCAACGGCCTTTTCCTCCTGAACAATGCCAGCTATCCTTCCCAGCTCCGTACTCATCCCTGTGGAGGCCACCACGGCGCGGCCTCTCCCCGCCTCTACCGTGCATCCGCTGAAGACCATGTTCGTCCTATCGCCCAGGTAGGCCTCACCTCGGAGGGGGCCCAGGGACTTATGGATTGGTATGGACTCCCCCGTCAGGGAGGCCTCGTTAACCCTAAGGTTAGCCACTTCCACCAGCCGGGCGTCTGCAGGGATCTTGTCTCCAGCCTCTAAGAGGATTATGTCCCCTGGAACGATGCTCGCAGAAGATACGGTTCTCCTCTCACCATCCCTTATGACTGTGGCCTGGGGGGCGGTGAGGGCTCTGAGAGCCTCTATGGCTTTCTCGGCCTTGAACTCCTGAACGAAGCCGAAGACGGCATTGAGGACTACTATCAGCATTATCACAGAGGCATCGATAAGCTCCTCCGTAGAGTTGTTCAAGAACCCGATGGCTGCGGATATGGAGGCCGCCACGATGAGTATCACTACCAAGAGGCTGAGGAACTGGGAGAAGAATATTCTGAGAGGGGAAGCCCTCTTGGCCTCTTGCAGCTCGTTGGGGCCGTAGGTCTCCAGTCTTCTCTCTGCCTCTTGCCCCGAGATTCCTAGCGGGGAGGAGTCGGCCCGGCGGAAAGTCTCCTCCACAGTCAGGTTGTACCAATTAGTGCCCTTCATGCCCAGACAGCGTTACCAAAGAATCTAGCCTTATAAAGAAAAGGCTGTCCGACTCCCGGTTTGCAGTACCGAATGCGGCCGCCGGGATTCGAACCCGGGATAGAGGCTTGGGAAGCCTCGGTCCTGACCGCTAGACTACGGCCGCCTAGGGAATCCTAAGTTGGAAGGAGGTATCTAAGGATTGGGCAGGCGAGGCCGCAGTTATGGGAGGGAGAAGAGGGCTAGAGAGAGGGAAACCACCATAAAAGTATCCACTGGGAGAACCACTAAGAGTCGGCGTACGAACTCCTGTGGATTCTCCGGGTCTGTGGCAGCACCCGCTAGGAGGCCGACCACCAAGCCCCCTGCTCCTATAGCGTACGTCCAGTTGAGAGAGGTGGCCAAAGCGCCCGGAGTGAGGAGGACGACATCGCCGGGACCGCTCAACATCCCTAGGATGATCATCCCGATCACGAGCGCGAATAGAGGTGCTGTCAGGGGGAGTACCTCCAAGACCATGTTCCTGGTAAACAGGACAGGATGCCTCTCTAAAGCGCCTATTGCCCTGGAAATCTGGTAGGCCATCCCGAGACAAGCTAGGAAAGCTGCCAAGGAGAAGGATAAGCCAACCTGGGTTAGAATGGCGCTTGTCTGCGCTCCCCCTTGAACGGGCAGCGCGAGGGAGAGAAGGACTACGGCGTACACAAGAGGCGCCGCTGGGAGGGTCACCAGTAAGAGTTTTCTAATGCGCATGTCTACGCTTGCTGCTCCTCCGTGGCTGCTTGCAGTCTCCATGGCCAGCGTGTAAGCAATAAGACCCAGGAGCGGCCCCACTAGATAGTAAGGGGCTAACTCAAGAAAGGTCGCCATCACGGAGGGCTAGCCCTTTCCGTGTAATCTACTTGATGGTCTCAAGCTGGCTAATGATGTTCCAAATGAGGGTCCGCCCATGCAGGGGGATGTTAGGATCGTTGGCCAACTCGTCTAGGATGAATATGGCGCTGGCCGCACGGACATCCAGAGCATCTTCCTTCTTCAGAAGGAGTTCCTTGGCGTTGAGAGCGCCGCGTCGAATGTTTCTAGGAACGGACGTGTCCTCGGCCAGCTGGCCCAGAACCTCCAGAACTTGTTGAAGTCTGTTTTCACTCTCCATGTTAACTCCCCTGCGTTCCTCAAGGTTCCAGCGCCAGACTTGTTCACTTGGTTACTCCGCCCTCCTTGTAAGTCGTAACGACCATTAAGGTTTTGGTGTCCCTTATTCCGTCTATCTGGGCAAGGGAATCGACCAAGAAACCCTTCAGGTTTTTGTAGTCGGAGAATCGGGCCTTGGCAATGATATCGGTGTCCCCCGTTACGAGGAAGAGGTCTTGGATGACTTCGAACTTAGCGATCTCGCCCGCAATTCTGTCGGCCTCCTTGGTGTCCACCTTCAGGGTGATGATAGCGGAGACCATCTCCCCCCCATAAAAAGAGGTCATTACTTTCTCAATTTCTTGGCTCATTGAACCACGGTGGAGGATTTTTCTCAGCGGTCTTAATCTTTGTCACTTTGATCGACGGAATTAGCCTGCCACATCCCTTCAGATTGCGGTGGATTGAGATGAAACGCGAACAGATTGGCTTCACTTGGCCTCGGGGAGAGGCGCAACAGCTGTGCCGCACCTTCTACAGAACCTGTCCTCTGCCTCGAGCTGCGAATCGCAGCTCGGACATACGGATCCACCGGCGAGGCTGGCACCACACTGTGAGCAGTAGGTGTCACCCTCTGTGACTGAGGCCTGGCAGTTTGGGCATTGACCCGCGTCCCCGCCTTCAGCCAGAAGCTCCTCCCCTTTCAATGCCCTCTTCGCGTTGAGCGTGATGCTTAAAGCCTCCGTGTACCGCTCCTCGTCAAAAGCCTTTCCAGCCTCCTTGAGCAGCTTTCTAGCCTCTTTCTTCTCAGGGGATGACCCCTTCCCAATTGACCCCTTCACCATGCGCAGAAGGAACTTGGCCTGGAGGAAGTTCTTAGGATACTCCTTTCCGAGGACTGGCTTTGACTCTGGTATATCGGCCTCCATCGGGATGGTGACGGGTTCAAGGGGCTCCTCTCCGCGACTCAACTCAACGAGGATACCTCGCGCCTCCCGCGCGAGCCCCTCCGCCTCCTCATGCCTGCCCTCACCATACGCCTCCCTGGCGCTGCTCAAGAGCTCCCTCGCTTGGGCGCTCTCGATGCCCTTCCCCCGTGTTTCTTCAAAGATCGCTTCGGAACCCACGAGGGCGTTGTACGCCCTGTCTTGACTCCCCTCACCTTCCACACTTCTCGTTTTGGGCCGCCGCTGAACCCTTGATTTGGCGATTCTGAGTACGAGCAGGAGGACTATGAAGGCGCCTGTGAAGGTGATGATGAGGGTGAGGGCCGCACCCAGAGAACCGGTCTCGGCCATTGTCAGACCATCTTTTGAAACTTCATAAAATCATATCGACTCCAGAATCGAGGATAAGAATAAGGCGTATGCAACTGAGGGGGTTACCCGCCGCCCCCCGAATCGATGAAGCGTTTGTAGGAGGTGGTTAGTTCACTTGCCACTGTCCATACCTTCAGGGGCCCCTTCCACAGGGAAAACTCCCTCGCTGCCAGATCCCTCACGGGGCTGAGAAAGGAACCGTGAGGGAAGCCACCGACGATACAGTTCACCTCGCGCCCAACGTCCTCGAACAACGAGATAGGGTCGGCGATGGCGGCGTCCTCCGCGAGAGTCACATTAGTCCCGGACAGTGGGCCTAACAGCTTCTCCAGGGACATGTTCCTCTCGAGTCTGACCAAAGGATTCTCCTCTGAGGGGACGACCCCCCGCTCGAACAGGGTCTCCATAAGGCCGAGAAATCGGTTGTAGTTCTTCGGTAGCCTGGTCTGAGGGGATATGAAGATGGCCTCATCGTTTCGGGTATGAACGAGGGCCTCCAGACCGCCCTGGAGGCTGAGGATGGAGTCGAGGCAGACCAGGAGGAATACGTGCACCAGGTCCGGCCTCCCCCTCCTTTCGCCCTGAGGCAGACCTCGTAGTGCGGAATGCACGAAGCTGCTGTCAAGGAGAAGGCGTTCTGGCGGCCTTCCCCTCCTCCTAGCATAGCTGCGAACGGATGGATGGCCGTACAATGTATCAGGAATCAGCTCCAGCTCTGCATCCGCCAGTATGATTCTGAGCAACGGTTCCTCCTCACGTAAGGATGTCGAGGAGCTGACCGCGTTTCATAGCCAGCTTCATCTCCCGAGCGATTCTTCGCCCGGTGGACATCCCAGGCTCCAAAAGATCAGAGTAGGGGCTTCCGGAGATGTAGAGGTTGGTTCCCGCCACTATACGGCTGGAGACCTCGAAGACCTTGAAATGCAGCTGGTCTGTAACGATGGTCTCTAGGCAGAAGGGGCCTATCATCCCCCCGAAAAGCTCCAAGGACTTCTCCACAACCCTCTCCCCCATCTCTAGGGCCATCGGCAGCAATGACTCCCTGAGAACCGTCGGGACATTCCCCGTCACTATGAAGGTAGGGTAGATACCGAGCCTCTTCAGGGACTCCTGGGCGCCCAACTTATACATCTCATCTATGTTGCTCTCGTCCCTCCTGTCGAAGCCCAGGAGCTCCAGGGTTCCGCGGCTCAGGGCATAGCCCCCCTCTCCGATGGGGGAGTAGAAGAAGTGGATGTAGTACCTGGTCCCGATGACGTACTCCTGAATGGTGTAGGGCTGGCCCTTATCCACTAGCTGTAGGAACTCGTCGTAGTTCTTGGCGATGAAGGATCCGCGGCCTCCCTTGGCCCCGTGATACTTGACGAAGACGGGACGATCGATGGACTCCGGCCTTTCAATCTTCTCGGGCATGTCCACGCCAGCCGCGGAGAGCCACACCCTCTGCTTCTCTCGATCCGCCTCCCACTCTATTACCCGCCGGTTGCCGAAGGTTGGGACCTCGAACTTCAGAAAGGCCTCGGCCCCCATGTACTCCACGAACGATCCATGGGGCACGGCAACGGCGCTCATATCCTTGAGTTCATCCCCGCTTCCCGCGAGTTCCTCGTAGCTGTCCACCACCATGAAGTCGTCGGGTCTCGCGGCGGGGAAGGCGTCGTAGTACTTCGGGCGCGCGCCAATGGCTATACCTAGCGTCTTGAAGCCCTCCATTCGGGCCCCGTGAAAAATCTGAAGGGAGGAGTGGGAGCATACAGTGGCTATGACCAAGTCGTCGTAGCCGTCGAGGATTTCAGCAATCCTCTCTGCTGTTACCATTAGAATACCATGAAATGAGGTCTCTTTAAAGGTTTCTAGCCCGCGGGCGTGGATAGACCAGCACGACGGGGGAACGAGAAGGAGCCCTTTGTAGTGGACCCCTTAGGTGCCGGCGGTTGGAAGCCGATCCGCCCTCAGCTCCTCTATCTCTCGCTGCACCTCCAAGAGTATGGAGAGCAGGGCGGTCTCGAGGGGATCTAGGTGAGCACAGAAGCTGGCGGCGGACGCGTGCCGTCGAGCCTTGACCATCACCTCATCGAATAATTCCCGATCCCGCTCCCGCAAGGCCCTTCGATAGTCTGTCCAGGAGCCGATGATGGACTCCAAGTGCATCCTGTAGGTGGGCACCGTTCTTCCCATGCTTGTCGGAGATGCTCTCCACCTCTTATATGGAGATAGGGGAGGTGGATGAAAGTGCCCCGACTATCCAGGAGCCTCCACAACCCCCTTCACCACCTGATAGGCTAGAGACAAAGCTGGTGTTTCTATGCCGAGTCGGTCGCCCTCCCTGACAACGTACCCGACTGTCTCCTCCAGCTCCACTCTCCGGCCTGCTTCAAGGTCCTGGAGCATGGAGATCTTCACATTGGTCATCCCGGCCTCTTCCAGGGCTCGGCCCCTCTCCATCACGCTCCTAACCGCCTCCTCATAGGGCAGCCTGAGCACGTCTTCCACCCGGAAGCTGGCCACGTCTCCAAGCCGGTGGCCCAGGGCTCTGGCGACGGCCTCCGCCTCCCGGCTGATGGTGACGAACAGCTCCGCCAGGGGTCTGGATGAGCAAACCCGATGGTACTCAAACCTGCTGAGGGTGGAGGCCATGGAGGCGGCGCAGTACTGGCACAGCTTCGACCACTCATCATCCTCAATGCTCTCCGAAACCTCGGCCTTCAGTCCACTTCTGGTGAACACGTCCACCGCTCGGAGGATGCGGTCGCTCCTCTCGCCACCCAGCTCACCGAAGACCGTCGCGCCGTTGTACGTGTAATCAACGACTCCAGGCTCCACCATGGACGCCCCCACTCCTGTCAGGGCACCCACAACCTTGTCACGACCGAATCTCCGGGCCAGTAAATCGTTCTTGATGACGCCGTTCTGAAGGGAAGCGACCATCTTCACGTCGAAACTGACTCCGTTGAGTGCGGCCTCCGAGTCGTACGTCTTCGTGGTAAGCAAGAGAAAGTCCGCCTCATCCACCTCCTTCGGGTCAGCCGTGGCCTCTACAGCCACGGTAAAGGGCTCCAGACCCCTCACCCGCAGGCCCTCCTTCCGAATGAGGTCCACGTGGCCCTCTCTGCCGATGAGGACGACCTCCTGCTTCGACCTAGCCAGGAATGCGCCTATGACCGAACCCAGGCTGCCTGCACCGAGGATAACCACCTTCATGCGCCCAAGGAGAAGACTTCGAAGAAGAAGGGATTTTCCCCGGTCCCTTCCTCTATTCGTGCCCCTCTAGGACGGAAGGAAGCGGCTAGCAGAATAGGGAAATCTCGACCTGTCTCGTTCGTTCCCGGGATCCCCTTCCCTTGGCCGGCTGCGGAGACGATATCGACGCTTGTGGAGGGCCGAGAGCAGTTACATAGTCCTCCAACACAGACTGGTTAGGAGGTACGGGCAGAAAGGATGCGCTCCTGCCCTCTCCGGGGATGGATATGAGGAGGCCGCCCTTGATGTTCTGTATTCTCACCACCCTATCGGTCATCTGATGGAGGAGGTTTCCAATGCCTCTCCTCCTGTATAGCTGGGAGAGGCCGAGGTTGGTCACTAAGCCGATGAGCTCCTCCTCCCGCGTAAGCTCCCTGACCACTTTCAGTCCTCGGCGGAGAAGGTGGTAGGCCTCTCGGTACTCCAAATCCTCATCCAAAAAGAGGTCTGGCAGACAGGAGAGTACCAGAAGCCCGGGTCCCGCCCTCACCTCCTCCTCTAAGGACTCTAAGAGGATGGTCGCCATCTGATAGGCGGTGAAAGCCCGGGCCACATGTATACGGCCCAGCACCTCCTGTCGACGCTTCCCGTATCTCTTGGCGATGGAGGCGATGGTGTAGGGGTTGATGGAGTTCCCCCCATCCACGAAGACCACCTCTCGGTCGAAGTCCAGGATGTGGCGGACAGACAACAGAAACACCAACTCGTGCACGAAGGCGCTGCCGCTGTTCAGAAAGGTGATCTTCGAGGGCTCGAACCCCATCAGCAGGTTATCCAGGACCTTGTTCGAGGTGTACAGCCTAGGGGGGCTTACCCTAACCTCTCTAGCTATCTCCATCTTCCTCCCCGCAAAGGTAACTTCGAGGATTCGCCGCCCTATATAAAGAGGGTAAGGGGGGAGATAGCCGAAAGTGGCTCGAGTGATTTCAGCGCGTCTCTTAGCGGCGGGACAAGCATCTGCGGGTTGGAGGGCATCGGTAGAGAGGGAAGCCCGGGCAGTCAGCCTTAAGGCTCCTGAGGCGATTCCACGTGGATGCCTGAACGCACCCTCCCGTTCGACTATGTGGAAAAGCAGCTCAGGAGGAGGAACTTCGGCATCATTGGAACTGTGACGCCGGATGGGCGGTCTCATTCAACTAGTGTGATTTACGCGGTATCCCGACCGGGGGGGAACCTGGCTCTCTACGTTGTCACAGGTGTACATCACAGGAAGACCCGCAACATCCGCGTGAATCCCAACGTGTCTTTCGTCGTGCCCGTGCCATACCGCGTACTCAGCTTCGTGCCCGCCCGTTGCATTCAATTCCTCGGTACAGCCGATCTCCTTCCAATCACCGACATGGAGGGGCGGGCGTCCTTTCGACGAAGCAGGATTCTGCGCATGGTTCTCCGCCTCTCGGAGAAAGACGAGGAGAACGCAGTCTTCATAAGGATAACCCCAGACAGGCAGGTCTTCGGGTACGGCCTCAAGATGGGCATGCGGGAGCTTATCAAGGACCTGGATAAGGGGCAATTCTCCGCCGAGATTCCGGATAAGGGTCTGTAGAGAAGATTGCACCAGCCCCCGATCAACGTCTCCCTGCCGCAGCGGGCCTCCTCTTCATCGCCTTGCGTATCCTCCCCTCATGCCTTTTCACCACGAGCTCCTGAAACAGGGTTCCGAGGATTCCAATCGCCGAGGCTGAGAGGACGCTCAGCTGAAGGTTCCCGGTGAGGAGGAATAGTCCCACGCCCGTCAGCACACCTCCCATGAGGCCCGTAACGTAGCTCAACAGCCTCTGCATGTAGTAGAAGGTCATCGAAAAGACAATAAGCATGACCAGAAGGCCGGCCACTACCGCGTTGTTGAGGCCCAGGTAGTCAAGGAGGCTCCTGTAGGTTACGTAGAGGCCCAGAGCTCCGGCCATGGCTGCTAGGGCGACCTCCACGATCCAGGTGAACAACATACCCCCTAGGGCTGCACCAGCAATTGCAAGGGCCAGAGCTACCAAGCCAGGCAGGATGAGAGCCCCGAGGCTGTAGCCAACGGCGGCTCCAAGGATGATGCCGATGAGGGTCATGAGCCGGCCCCAGATTACCCTCCCAAAGACCCCCAAGGAGAGGCCGATCGCCACGTATATCCAGGACGTTATTGCCAGAGCAAAGGGCGGGACCGATGGAGTTACAATCTCGACCAAGGTTTACCTCCAGGGATAGGTGGTAGGCGGGACCCCCGTTATAGGTTCTCCCTTCGTCTGAGCGACGGCCCCTAAAGCACTTCGTCGGCCTTCGCAGCGAGCTTGTCCAAGGCCTCGTCGGTCACCCCGCCCCGAAGGATGTGTTCTCTCACGTTCATGTCATTGTAATGCATGACATCTATGACCGTGGGAATTCTGATGGCGTCTCCCAGCACGGCCACACACCTGGCGGGAATCGTCGAGACGATGTTCTCCCACATGCTTCGGTCTGGGACTCCGGCCAATGCTGATGTGACATCGCTGGGCTCCTTGAGGGACATGACAAGCCTGTTCGCCAACTGGCTCCGCACCTCATCGTCTATCCTGGAGGGCCTTTGGTCCACCAGCGCCAGTATCAGGTTGAACTTTCTTGTCTCCCTCGCGAGCTTACTGAAGATCGTGTATGTGGCGATGCCCGGGTCAAGGAACCTGTGCGCCTCTTCCAGGAAGAGAATCAACCGAGGGAACTCCTCGTTTTTCTCGGTGTAGAGGTCAAACAGACGCCTGGCCAAGACGTTCGCAACGAAGAGATACACCATCTGGTCAGTTCCGAAGTCGCCGAAGTCCAGGACGAGGGATCTCCCCGCTCTAATCAGGCTGACGATGGTGGAGAACACATCCTTCCCCGTGGGCCGGATGAAGGGGAGGCGCTGGAGGCGGGCCATGCGCCTCTTGAGAGCATTGAGCACTGTAGGATGGACCCGCGTCTCATCATATTCCTCGGGCAGGGCCTCCCGAATGGCGGTGACGAGGTCCACCCTGCGACGCCTGTCTATCTCGTAGATGGCATCTATCATGTTTTGGTTCAGGTCTTGAAGAGCCACTATCAGGTCCTCGGGGCGTATCTCCTCAGGATCGATGAGGAAGGGCCTCGCCTCCCTGTTCTTCGGGTCTAGGGAGAGGACCTCCACCCTCTCCGGAAAGAAGAACTTCAGCCCCTCGGTGTTATCGGTCCTGGAGTAGACACCATACTCCCCGTGCATGTCGAAAACCAGGACGGACCCTGCCCTTTTGGAGAGGATGCAGGAGCAGACCAGCTTGTTTAGGATGCTCTTGCCCATCCCTGTCCTGCCAAAGATGGCGAAGGGTTTCTCCGTCAGCCTCTCGAAGTCCGTGTGAACGTAGAACTTGGAGATGCCACGGATGGTGCCCAGAGGCGCCGATCCGTGGGTCCGCTGGTAGATCAGCTCCACGTCCCTCTCCGTGGCGTGCCTCGTCTCGGAGAAGTAGGGAGGTATGGTCTCCGGCTCTGAGAGGTAGCCCTCCTCCTTATCGACGAGCTGGATCGGCCTCAGGAGGGCTTTGGAGTAGAAGATTGGCCCGCTGTAGCCCTCCTGACTGCCCACGGGCATGATGGAATCCCTCAGGTGAGATCCGGCGAGGCGCTCCGCAATGTCCGACGCCTCGTTGACGATGTCGTGGACGATGCAGTAGAAGTCGTATCGACGCCCCTCGACAATGACGGGATAACCGATGCGAAGGTCCTCGGGGTTCTCCAGCTCCAGCTTAGCCGTAAGTCCCCCCAGGACGGAGGCAGAGACTATTTCCCCTATCTTCATTTGAGCTCCCTCGTTACCTTGTCAAGGTACTCGTGAAAGGCTCCTCTCCTGCTCCCCTCCATGCTGGTCAAGCCCGCCAACAGCAGGTTCAGTGGTAGCCCCATGTGCAGTCCCTCCTTAACGATAGCGTCCTCGTACATCTCTCGCATCTGCCTCACGGTGACGGCGAAGCGATGAGCCTCGAAGAGGGGATAAGGATACCCTACGCAAAGGGGAGATGAACAAAAGGCCGCCAGCTGAGAGAGGGCGAGTTCCGGAGTCTCTCTGAACGTCCCGACGTCCACCCGAAACCACTTTGGAGAGTCGGGGTGTAGCCTGGCGAAGTAGACATCGCCGTGGAGTAAGCCCTTCTGCCTCTGGGTGAAGGCTTCGGGAACACTGACGAAGGCTGTCCCCTCCCTGCCACGTAGGAGCTCCTCATCGGTGAGTCTGTGCCCGAAGGCGTGGGTGGTGGAGTCCTTGGAAACCCCCACGAGCACGTGGTCCCTCTCTTCGCAGGCTTCGACCACCTCCCCAAGCCTGTCGGTTTCCTTCGGGAAGGACGCCAAGGTCCCGTCGAGGGCCATGGTCATGCCCTCCTTGGACCTCGCTGCCTCAAGGGCCACCTGGGTCTCGTAGTACTTTCTGTACTCGTTGACCATCTCCCTATGCTGCTCCTTGGAGCCCCTCGTGAGCTGGAAGATAGATGTGTATAGCTCATCAGTCTGCGGAAAGTCCTCGGATGTAGAGACAAGGACCGCCCTCTCGAACTTCTCCAAGGAAGTTATGTGGTATCCTTTGGACGTATGAGTGAAGTGAAGAGCCCCCACCTTGACGGTAGCCAGCCATGTGGACGAGGCGTTCCAAAGGAAACTGTAGGAGCCATCCACAGCTACCATATCTCTCGGCGCCTCCTTCGGCTCGAAATCCCTGAAGTCAAGAGTGGGTTCACGGGTTTCCCCGTTGTGGTACTCCAAAACCTTTCTCAACTCCTGACGGAGCTGCTCTAGAACGCTCAGGCCACCACCTCGGCCTTGGACTGCCCCTGTGGTGTCATGGTGACGCTGATCCTTCCAGGGAACCTCTCGGCAACCTCCGACAGGTGGGTAATGAGGATGACCTTCTCGAAGGATTCTCCCATCCTGAAGAGCTTGGAGACGAAGAGTTCACGCGACCCCTCGGTGTCAAGGGAGCCGAGATCGCCCTCGTCGATGAAGAGGGTCTTCATCCTCCCGTAGGTCCGGCCCACCTGGGGCATGCTTGCAAGTTCCTTGGCGATGGCGAAGCGAAGAGCAGCATTGATCTGAGTTCTCTCGCCCCCGCTGAATATCCCGACATCATGCCATTCCCCATCGACTCCCTCAACGAGAATTCCGATACCATAGCCCCTGGCCTCTTCGTGGGTCTCCAACTTCACCCTCTGGAGGCGTCCGTTGGTCAAGTCGTTGAGGTTCTTGGAGGTCTCTATCTCCAGCTCAGGCAGCAGTCGGTTAATGGCGTACATGACCACCCCTTTCTTGTGGAACACCCCCTCCCTGAGGACGGTGTGAACCTCGGCCCCAGCTCTCAGCTCTAGCAACCGGGACTCCACGTCCTTCAGCCTGGACTCAAGCTCCCGAAGGTCCTTCAGGCGACCCTTTGAGGCTTTGAGACTCGCCTCTGCCTCATAGAGGGCCCTAGCAGCTTCATCCCGCCTACTCCTCAAGAGGTCAACCTCCTTTCGGACCTCCTGATAGGCCTCCTCGCCTTTCTTGGCCTTCGAAACCAATTGGGACAGTTCCTCCATCCGGGCCGCCATCTCCTTCCGCTGAGCCTCCATCTCCCCAATCACGTCCTCCAAATCCTCCAACCTCTGCAGCTTCTCCCTGGCTTGCTGAAGGAGTTGCGACTTCTCACGGTGACTTTCCAGGGCCTCCCGGAGGGTGGTGAGCCTCCTCCTCTCCTCAGGGCCATAGCCCGTCGCCTCCATCCTTCCCTCCAGCTCCTCAAGTGCCTTCGCCAGCTCCCTCCTCCTCTCATCCCACTCCCCTCTCCGCTCATCCAGCTCCCCGCGCATGGCATCAATGCGGTCCCTGATCTCGCTGTAAAGGAAGGTGTTCCTGTCTATCCTCTGGACGTCCCTTCTCGTCGTTTCCAGGGCCTGCTGGCTTTCCTCCCGCTCCTTCGTGAGCTGATCAATCAACTCAGCCTTCTCAGCCAGCCACTCAAGCTCCCTCTCGATGCGAGCCAACCTCTCCTCTAGGGTGCCCTCCCGCTTCAGAAACGTGAAGGCCTCCTCCACTCCTATGTCTGTGGACAGGCCTGCGAGCCTCTTCTCCTCGGCTTCGATCTTCCCCTCAAGGCCAGTTATGAGAGGATTGAAACTAGCCTCAGAATCCCTTAGTCGAGCCTGAACGGATTCCAACTCCTTCCTCAGGAGTGTGAGGCGCTGTTGCCTGTCCATCAGATCCTCGGCCTCGGTCTGCAGGTCCTCGAGGGCCTCCACCTCCTTTGCCAGGCTTTCAGTCTTGGCCCTCAGCCCCGGGAGCTGATCGAGGGCTTCTTGCTTCTCCCCCAGTCGATCCTCTAGGTCCTTCATCGCGGCCTGAATCCCGTCGAGGTTGGTCCTGGCCTCGATGTGGGCCTCGTGATCCGCTTCCAGCACACTGAGGCGCTCTTGTCGAGACGAAAGAATGCTCTCCGCCTCCTCGAGGGAACTGCGCTGCTCCTTAACGCGCTCGTCCCAGGATTTCACCTCCTCTTGCAGGTCGGATAGCTGGGAAACCTGTTCCTTGAGGACCAGCTGCTCTCCCTCAGCTCCCTGCACCTTCGCCCTAATGGCGTCTAGCCTCTCCTTCGCAATATCAGCCGCTTTCTCGAAGGTCTCGAGCCTAAACAGCTTCTGGAACACCTGCAACCTCTCAGAGGGCCTATCGGCCCCCAGCTGCTTCATCTCCTCCTGACGGACAAAGGTGGAGTTTCTGAACCCGTCGTAGTCCAAACCAATGATGTCCTCGATAACGGCTTCCAGCTCCGGAATGGTCCCTCTCAAGGGCTTCCCATCCCGCGTAACCTCTAGGTAGGGAGAGCCGCTGGCAGAGAAGCCCCTCGTCACCTCATATTTGGACCCACCCTGATTGAAGACAAGGGTGACGTGTCCACCGTTCGCGCAGATCTCGGATATCCGGATTCCCTGGATGTCCGTCCTAGTGGACCTCTTGTAGAGAGCGAAGGTTATGGCATCGAGAATTGTCGTCTTGCCCGCCCCCGTGGGACCCGTTATGGCGGTGAACTTTCCCGGGAAAGTGATGGGGGGACTGGTCCTTTCTAGGTACCTCATGAAGCCCCTCATCTCTACTGCCTGGATGACGAAGCCATCGTGGGGGCTCGGCGCCGTCGCCTTAGGGGCCGCCTCCCTCTCCTCCACCGCCTCCTTGAAGAAGGACTCCAAGGTCTTCAACTCAGGACCTCCCTCAGTATCGACTCCCCTTCGTTCAGGATGTCCTCCAGCCTGGAGTGGTCTCCATAGTTGAGCTTGACGAACTCCTCAAAGAGCTTGAGGGGGTCCAGGGTGAACTCCTCGATGGAGACCTTCCCACGTTCCGCGTAAGAGAGGGAGACTTCGTAATGGAAGGCCTCCGAGAGCCTTTCTGCGATGGCGGCCTCATCGAGCAGCTCTCGTTGGCCCTCCTGCAGCTGAATCTCTATGCGCACCATAGCATCTCTCAAGTCCTGCTGCAGGGCCA
>JABAOH010008119.1_pt1 | contig 19454 bp, 16 predicted proteins | sample 7062181 | NCBI WGS metagenome assembly JABAOH01 (sample SAMN14538630, study PRJNA623070) | marine sediment metagenome | biome: marine biome [ENVO:00000428]; feature: marine pelagic biome [ENVO:01000023]; material: deep marine sediment [ENVO:00002113]; isolation source: pool of 5 deep marine... | reverse complement strand
GATAGACGGGAACCCTGTCCGTAAAGGATCTCGAGTAGGCTGCCCTGACGTGATCTCTTCCGATGTATTCCATGCTAACCTCCCCTTGCTCTATCGTATGGAACCCAATTCTTGATGGTCTCGTAAAAAGTCATAAATCAGACGGCACAGTAAAAAGCCCCAGATGCAAGGCGCGCGAATCCTGAGGAATGAGGCGTACATAGAAGTACGCTGCAATGACGAAGGATGCAGCGCAACGCAGCAGATGGACTTTTTACGAAGCCGTCAATCTTTAATCCAAGGAAGAGGAGGAGAGTACATGATTTTCTTCAAGAAATTCTGTTTTAACAGAGTCTTTGTCTGCTATCTCACCGTGGCCTTTTCAATTTTGTCCTTCGCCAGCAGTGCGCCGGCCATGTTCATTCCATCCCCTTATGAGGGGAATGGAACTAGCCATCGAGAGGCCGACCTCCAGAAAATCCAAAAGCTGCTGGAGTCGAAACTCGTCCAGCACAAACTCTCACAGCTCGGATTGACGAAGGAGGAAATCGAGGCACGCATTCACCAACTCGATGATGAGCAAATCCACCAGGTCGCCAGCCAGATCAATTCACTGGAGGCGGGGGGAGGTGACACCGCCGCCGTCGTCATCATCATCCTTCTCTTGGTGCTTGTCGGGTTCCTCGTCCTGGAGTTGACGGGAATCATAGACGTCCTGAAATGGTAATTTCCGAGGCCTCCGCTCGCCACCGAACGATGAGAAAAGCCCTGTTTTTCACGATACTGATGGGCCTCGTCTCCCTTCGTTGTGCTCGTGAAGGCCTCGTTTCCCTCGAAAAGGGTGATCTCGAAGACCGTGAAATTAGACATTACATCTCCGATGTCCCCTTTTTTCCCCAATCCAACTATCAATGCGGTCCGGCCGCCTTAGCCAGCGTCCTCAATTACTATGGATGCCAAGTGACTCCCGGGGAGATCGCCGAGGCGATCTACAAAAAACGGTTAAAGGGAACCCTCAGCATCGATCTAACCCTTTTTGCCCGAAGGATGGGGTTCAATGCCAGGACCTTTAAGGGGAGCATATCCGACTTAAAGGGTCATATTTCGAGGGATCGTCCGCTCATCGTCTTCCAGAATTTGGGCTACCCTCTCCTTCCGATACGCCATTTTTCGGTAGCCATCGGCTACGACGATGCCGAAGGAATCCTTGTCCTCCATTCGGGAAAGCGGAGGAATAAGGTTATCTCCTACGAAAAATTCTTGAGATCATGGGCAGAGATGGACTATTGGACGCTCCTCGTCCTTCCCAACAGAGGAGATGGGGATTCATTCGATACGCCGACCTCATCAAAGTCATCCTTTTCTTAACACTGACTGCGGGATGCGGTCACGTGGGCTTGAAGGGTCGGGGGGAAGACCCATTGTCGGCGCGGGAACATTTCACCTTGGGGTCCATCTACGAGAAGAGGGGAGAGTCGGAATTGGCCCTGAGGGAATACAAAATGGCCTTGAATAACGATTCGCATTTCCTTCCAGCCATGACCCGCCTGGGAGAACTCTCCTATGGAATGGGCCAGTATGATCAAGCGGAGAGGTACTACCGAAAAGCCATCGAAGTGGCACCCGGAAACGGCGACCTCTACAATAACCTCTCTTGGGTCTACCTTTCCCAGGGCAAGAGGCTCAAAAAAGCGGAAAACCTGATACTGAGGGCAATGGAATTGACCCCGGAACACAAGGGATATTACCTTGATACCCTCGGGGCCATCTATCTAAAACAGCACCGATACCGGGAAGCTATCGGTGTACTGGAGACGGCCGTCTCCCTATTCGATGAAACACAGTCGGACCTTCTTAGCCAGGTATACCTGCATTTGGGTTCGGCTTACGATGGTATCGGCGAACGGTCCAAGGCCGAAGAAGCCTTCAAGAAGGCGAAGGATGCCATTGATCGTTGATGTCTTAAAGGCCCGCTACTCCCTCCACGATCTCATACACCAGCCGGATGCCCAATGACGAGTTCTCCCTTGAGGGACATTCATTATGATCACGGATCCCCAACAATTCAAACTGGCTTAACCGAAAGGGAAAGAAATCGTAACAGACCATTCCCTCCTATCACTTTTTCCTTTCACCGCGGATGTTACTCCCCGAAAAGGGGGACGATTCGGAATTGACCGACGTCAACCAATCCTCGATCGGTGACCCTCAGTTCCGGGATCACGGGAAGGGATAGAAAGGCAAGGGCCATAAATAGATCATCCAGTTTACATCCCATATCTCGGCCAACTTTTCTCATGAGCTTCAGCTGTTTCCCCATATGCTCGATCCCCTTATCCGACATAAGCCCGGCCATGGGAAGGGCCAAAGCCCCCGAAATCTTTCCCCTTTGGACGATGACGAGGCCACCTCCCATCCCCGCTATTTCGCCTGCAGCCGCTGCCATATCTATATCGTTATCTCCGAGGACGACGATATTGTGGGCGTCATGAGCTACCGAGGAACCCATGGCCCCACCCTTCACCCCAAAGCCCCTGACAAAACCCAGCCCGATGTTCCCCGAAGCAGTATGCCTTTCGAAAACGGCCACCTTGAGGATGTCCCGTTCAGGATCCGCTTCCGCTTTCCCATCCCTTATGGTTACCGGTTCAACGGCAGCCTTCGTTACGAGCTGACCGGGGATGATCTCGATAACTTTGGCAAGGCGTCCTTGGGCCCTTATGACGATCGCCTCTGGGGTGATGGACTTCACCTTCACGGTATTTCTCATCTCGATCCCTTTGGGGGGTATGATCCCGGGCAACATCTTCCCTCCCTGGGCTACCAGCCCTCCGTCTTTGAAGACGCTGTCGACGATGAATGACTCTAAATCGTCGAGGACGACGAGGTCCGCTCTAAAGCCAGGCGCAACAGCCCCCACGTTCCTCAACCCATAAATTTCAGCTACATTGATGGTGGCCATTTGGATCGCCGTAATGGGGCTCAATCCAAGCCTCATGGACTTGCGAAGGATGAAATCCAGATGTCCCTCCTCCATCAAGTCGTCGGGGTGCCGATCATCCGATGCGAAGAGGCATCTTCGGGCATTTCCCGAGGTCACCAGGGGAAGGAGGTCTTCCAGGTTTTTGGCCATCGACCCTTCCCTGATCAGGATTGCCATCCCATTGCGGAGCTTTTCCCTGCCCTCCTCCAGGTTCGTGCATTCGTGATCCGACCGAATCCCGGCGGTAATGTAAGCAGCCAAATCCTTTCCCCTAAGGCCCGGACAATGGCCATCAATGGGTTTTCCCCGAGCCATCTCAATTTTTTCCAGCATATCGGGCATGCACTGAATCACACCGGGAAAGTTCATTACTTCCCCCAGGCCCAGGACCCACTCCTTATCCCTCAGCCCTTCTAAATCTCGAGCGTCGAGCCGTGCCCCGGAAGTCTCCATCTCCGTCGCGGGGACACAGGAGGGAAGCATAATATAGGTATTGAGGGGAATTCCCTCTGCCATCTCGGCCATGAGCGTTATCCCCTCCACTCCCATCACGTTTGCAATTTCATGGGGGTCGCTGATGACGGTAGTCGTACCCCGGGGAACCACCGCCTTCGCATATTCGGGAGGGATCACCATACTGCTTTCCATGTGGACATGGGCGTCTATGAATCCAGGGCAGAGGAATTTTCCCCCCAGATCCATCTCCCTTTCCGCCTCATAGTGACCAATACCAATGATGGTATCCCCATATATGGCCACATCCGCGGGATAGATTTCCCCGGATAGGACATTGACCAGCTTTGCACTTTTCAAGAGGAGATGAGCCCTCCCCTCTCCCCGGGCGGCTTTGATCTTCCTCTCGAGCTCACCAGACATCATATCCCCTGAAAAAACGTAAAAGAATTTCGGGCAATCGCTTGTTGCGAAGGGGGAGACGGGCAATTCCCCCCATTCGAACCCGGGGGGTGAGTTTGGAGGTAAAGTGGTGCGTGAGCGCTCATTTACCGGAAGCGAGTATTGGAATGACCAGAAGTTTCTTCAACGAGCGAAAGGGGATTTGGAATAGGTCATCCCTCGGGATTTCTCGCAGGGGGGATTTTTCCCTCGCCTCCCAAGGGGCCGGTGCTCTCCTCAGTAGGTATCTTCAGCCGATCCCCGGGGTAAATCCTGCTCGCGTTTTGGATTCCGTTCCAACGACAGAGGCGCTCCAAATCGATCCCCGCAGAACGCGAAATTTCCCAGAGGGTATCACCCTTCCTTACGGTATAAATAGAAACCCGCCCCTCGTGTTCCAAAAGGTTTCTCCCCTGATTTAATTTCGCCCGCATCTTCCCCTTCCTGAAACCCTCGCTTCCCCTGACAGGGATGATGAGAGACCGGCCGGCCCTAATCGAATGGAGGTTTCTAATACGGTTCATCCTCATGATAGCCCTAATATCGGTTCGGTATCGGAGGGCCATGTGAGAGAGCGTTTCACCGGAGCGAACCACATGCCTCCGGAACGTCACCCTCTTCGAAGGAGGAATCTTGGAAAAGTTCCTCAAGAAGACTTCTTTTTTCCCATACGGAAGTTTCAGTTCGTAATCGGGATAATTGGGCGGAGTACACCACCTCCTCAGCTCCGGGTTGAGGCGCTTCAATTCCTCATAGGTTGATTCCGATGCTCCGGCGATCACCCGCAAATCCGTGGCATCGCGAACCTTCACCGTTTCAAAACGAATGGGCTCTTCGTATGGAATGTCTGAAAAACCATACTCCTCCGGATTCTTGGCGATCAGGGCGGCAGCGATTATTTTGGGGATGAAGTTCTTGGTCTCCCTTTTCAAGTACGGATACTTGGTTAATTCCCAAAAATCCTCGGTTTTGTACCTCTTGATGGCCCTCTGGATCTTCCCCTCCCCGGCGTTGTAGCCGGCTGCTGCCAGGTACCAGCATTCAAACCGATCGTAGAGGTGCTTCAGGTATCTGGCGGCGGCGATTGTCGATTTCACCGGATCTCTCCGCTCATCGATCCACCAGTCCACCTTCAGACCATACCGCTTTCCCGTGTGATACCTGAACTGCCAGAGGCCCATGGCCTTTCGCCTCGAATAGGCACGGGGATTATACCCACTTTCGATTAACGCCAGATAGACCAGGTCCTCGGGCAACCCCTTCTCCCTCAAGAGCTCTTTCATCAAGGGGATATACCTCTCCGATCGTGCGAGCCAACGGCTGAAGACCTTCCGTCCCCTGGTCTGGTAGTATTTAACGAATTGCTCAACTTTCCCGTTGATGATGATTGGGATGTCGAAGGTGGGTTCCCCAGCCACCTCTTCTTCCTGTACAGGAGCTTGATCTTGAAGGTATGCCTCCTCCACGGGGGGGTTTTCTTCACCTTCCCAAGGGAGGCCGTGGGCCCACACAACGTCTCTATCCGCTTGATCCACCCCTTGTTCCGCCGGGGGTAAATCCGGTTCACTGAAGGGCAGGACTTCGTCATCCGAGGGTGGACCGGGAATGCCCACAATGATCTCGCGTTCCTCCCCTTCCCCTCTCTCAGGAGTCTTATCCGAAGGGGAAAGATCGGCTCCCTGAGGGAATTCCACCATCTCATCAGTGGGTATACTGAGAATTTCCCCAGGGTCTGAGGGAGTCTCCGTCGGGGATGCTGGGGGGTTCTTTGTGAGTTGAGCATCCAAGGACCCCTTGTGAAGATGAACGAAATTTGAGCAGGCCATCAAAAAGAATACCATTCCTCCTATGACAAAATTCCTCATTCCGGGTTTTCCTTTCTGGTGGAATCTTTCCACCAACGATTAATAGCAATTTCCAGGCCATATTCGTGAAATCTTTTATAATAGGACCTTTGCCGGTTTGTCAATGAAAATATGTCTGGAGTTTCCGGAGTTTTGTGGGAAATATTCTTATAACCTGTTAATCACCTAAGGACTCAGAGCTTTACCCGATCTGGAATAGTGGAATGATGGCATAAGAAGAAGAAAATCCTTTGTTTCCGATTTTGATAGCCATTATCCCACTATTCCAATAATCCATCATTCCAATTCTCTAAAAGATTACGCTCGGGTAAAGGCCGGTTCCCTCAGAAACTGGGGTTCCTCCCATCCTCCCAAAATTGACGAAGCCGAATATTTTTGGTATCGTAAAGTATTTCAGTAAAAACCTCCTATTGGGATCTTTGGATTTGTCATCCATCTCCGCTGGAGTCCTTCTCTTAAGCTGATACCAAAGGAGCTCCCCTTGCTTTCCCTTTTACAGGGACCATAACCCGCATGAAGGAAATAACCAGGCCCTATTGGGCTACCATTGGCCAAATGCTGTTAGTCGTTTTCATGGCCACCGCTTCCCTTGCTCAGTCGAAGGTCCTTTCCATCAACGTTTTCTTGTCGAAAAATAGCGTTCTCCCGGGTGAAGAGATACGGGTTGCCCTCCAACTGGATATTGAAAAGGGTTGGCACATTAACGCCCATAAACCCCTTGAAACATCCCTCATTCCAACAGAGGTCGTTCTGGATACGGATCCTCACTTCACTTTGGAAGAGATCCACTATCCGAAACCCAAACGCAAAACCTTCCAATTTATCCAAGGAGAACTTGCTGTATATGATGGCAAAGTGTTTATCTTTATGGACCTAGGTCTCTCCGCCGAAGCGGCCCCAGGGAAAGGCCGGATTTCGGGCACAATAAAATACCAGGCCTGCGACGATCGGAGCTGTCTTCTCCCAACGGAAGCAGCCTTTTCGGCTTCGATCCCCATCACCAAAGATCCTAGGGAGGTCCGTGCCACCCACGCCGCGATCTTTCAGCCCCCCGAAGAAACGATCCCTTCCAAAACGCAGGAGACTCCCTCCCCTCTCCCCTTTCAAGGGGGAATCATCCTTTCCCTCTTTATCATCTTCTTGGGGGGATTGGGGCTCAACCTAACGCCCTGTATTTATCCCCTCATCCCTATCACCGTCGGTTTCTTCGTTGCCCAAGGGGCAGGTAGCTCCCGGTGGGTGTTTGTCCTCTCCCTTTTTTACGTTTTGGGTATGGCAATCACCTACTCCATACTTGGAACGGTCGCAGCCCTGACGGGAAGCCTATTCGGGGCATTGCTGCAAAATCCCCTTGTCCTCCTCTTGATCGCTTTCGTCCTTGTGGGCTTATCCCTTTCCATGTTTGGGGTCTACGAAATCAGGATGCCAGCCTTTCTCACCGGGATTGCCGGGCAATCATCGCAGGGGATCTTCGGGGCCCTTCTCATGGGCCTAACCGTGGGGATTCTGGCTGCCCCTTGTATCGGACCCTTTATCATCGGGTTACTGTCCTACGTTGGGCAAAGAGGGGATCCAGTCCTCGGGTTTTGGACCTTCTTTGTCTTGGCCCTGGGCATGGGAACCCCATTCCTCTTCTTGGGTACCCTCTCGGGAAGCCTCAACAGACTTCCGCGTTCCGGGGAATGGATGGTTTGGGTGAAGAGGATTTTCGGATTCGTTATGCTCGGAATGGCTGTCTATTTCTTGCGGCACCTCATCTCCAATGAACTCTATTGGATCCTGCAGGCTTCCAACGCAACAGTGGGCTCGATATACCTGGGTTGGGTCGAGGGAGCGGGCAAGGGGCTAAGGGGGTTCCGAGGAATTAAATGGGGTACGGGTATTCTCGGCCTTCTCCTCTCCTCCTATCTCGTTCTGGCACCCGGCCATCTCTTCTTTCATCGGCAAGGAATTCAATGGCTCGATTATCATGAGGCGTTGATCCGAGGGGCGAAAAAGCAGGCAAAACCCGTCATCATCGATTTCACGGCTGACTGGTGTGTTCCCTGTCGAATAATGGAACAACGGACTTTTGCATCTCCACCGGTAATCGCCAAGGCCGAACAATTCTTAACATTACGGGTTGATCTCACCCACTCGACCCAACCCAAGAGCCGATCTTTCATGGAGAGGTACCGTATCAAGGGTGTTCCAACGGTCATCTTTCTCGACCAAAGGGGGAAGGAGATCGAAAACCTCCGTTTTTATGAGGTGATCAAGCCCGAGGAATTCTTAAGAAAGATGGAGATAGCCCTTAAGGCTCAATAAGTTCTATTATTCCGAGGGCGTCAGGACCCAGATTCCTGGAAATATAATAGGGAAGGAGATGAAGTATGTCTGGGAGATTAGGCACAAGGCTTTTCATCGGTGTTCTTTTCCTTATGATAGCCCCCCTTTCGGCCGGATTGGTTTATCCCCAGGAGAAATCCAGTCAGGAGAAAATCCAGCAGATCAGGGAATTCAGGGAGAAGAGGGACCGATTTTTCATGGAACATCCCCGATCACCTTTGGATGATTCGCAGCGTGGTAATTTTAAAGGGTTAGCGTATTATCCCATTGACCTGAAGTATCGGTTCGAGGGAAAGATCCAACGATATAAGTACCACATCATGAATCCGAAATACTACGCCAATTTCCTCACCAATAAGGGGGTAAAGAAGAGATACATTCGATACGGAAGCTTTCGATTTCAGATCAATGCCAACGAATTTGTTGTTCAGCTCTACAAATCCCCTGGCAGCGACCACCTCTTTGTCCCCTTTAGGGATAAGACCAATGGAGATGGAACCTATGAGGGAGGACGCTACCTGGATGCGGAGATCATCATGCCGGGTTATAGAACGCTCATCGATTTCAATATGGCTTACAATCCATCCTGCGTTTATAATGCGAGGTACATCTGTATCATCCCCCCGGAGGATAATAATTTCGACGTTGAGATCAAAGCCGGGGAGAAGGCCTTCAAATAGCCAGGGCGAATCTATTATACGAAATATTTTTGTGATCGTGATCATATAGGAACTCATTGGTTTTGCCCCAGCCACAACATCCTAACTGGAATAATGGAATACTGGAATGATCGGCTAAGAAGAAGAAAAACAAAAAATCCGTCGTTTCCGGTTTTGATACCCAATATTCCACTATTCCAACAATCCATCATTCCAATTCTCCAAAAGGTTACACCCAGGAACAACCGAATCCCCCGGCAAGCAAGGAAATCCCAGCAGGCCAAAATCCACCATCTAATTAAGGTATTAAAACTGCTATCAGCAGGTTATGGAGTATTCCTGATCACCAGCAAGGTATTAGATGCAAGGCGCAGAGGAGCGACGATTGAGGCGTATGGAGCAATACGCCGCAAAGAGGAGCGATCGAAGGCAACGAAGCAGATGATGCCTTGATGGTGGATCAGTGCAGGATTCTCCCCTTGACAAAGGAAATGATATTTGCTAAACATCATTACACTTGATTTGTGAAATTTTTTTCAAAATATAGGGTATCACCGATGAGATTAAGACTGAAGACCCCCTTTTTGTCTTCGCTCCTTTTCTTCCTGTCCCTTTTTTCCCTCCTTACGATCTGCTCCGCTCAGGAATTGAAATTCCATGAGGAGCTGGAGCTCGCCAAGAAGAAGTATAAGATCCGCGGAAGGGAATACTGTTTGGAGTGTATCGACAACTCCAAATGCCTGGAGTGCCATGAAGATATCGATGTGACCAAATTCGCCAAATCGGTCCATGGAGCCAATTCCTGTAATAGTTGCCACTGGGATATCACCGATATCGAGGTACACACGGGAGAGGGGGGCAAAATCCATGTCGAGCCGGTCACCTGCCACCGATGTCATAAGGCCGAAGGTGTCGAACATTACGCCAGCGCCCATTTCATCAATGATGTGAGATGTGCCGACTGCCATGTGAAGATCCATGAAATCACACCCTGGGGTAGTAATAAGGCAAGGGTAATTAAAACATGCACGATATGCCATGAGGACGATGGGTATTCGGAGAGCATCCACGGGGATGCGGCTTTGGCTGGGAACAAGGACTCGGCGGACTGCTCGGATTGTCATGGACTTCACAAGATCCCCATCCTTTCCGGAGAGGAGCCCAAGAACATTGGATTTCGCCGCACCTTCCATACGGCGGTTTGCCAGAAATGCCATGCCGATGAGGAGATGATGAGGCGAAATAAGGTCATGCTCATCGCAAACGAAACCTACGAGGAGAGCTATCACGGCAAGGTGGAACACTTGGGGTATCCTACCTTCGTGGCGGGGTGTGCCGATTGCCATGGCTACCACAGCGTCTTGAGGCCGGAGAATCCCAGTTCGACCATTTCCGAGAATAGGCTTGTCGAAACCTGCGGCAAATGTCACACTAAGGCCAATGCAAACTTCGTGCAGTGGTATGCCCATGCTAATCACTACGACAAGGAGAACTATCCCTTCCTCTATTACGCCTTCGTCTTCATGACCGCCTTACTCCTCTCCGTTTTTGCCTTCTGGTGGTTTCACTCCATCATGTGGTGGCAAAAGGCCTATCGGGAGAAGAGGAAGATGTGGGCAGCAGGGGAATACTTGCCCCCTTACGTGGAAAAATCGGGGGAGATCTATCAGAGGTTCGATAACTTCGACATCGCCATCCACTTCATCATGATGGTGACCTTTATCCTCCTGGTCCTGACGGGCCTTCCCCTGAAATTCGTCCACTCCCTCTGGGCCAAGGAGCTGGTGAAGCTGTTCGGAGGAGTCCGTATTGCTGGCGATATCCACCGAATCTGCGCGATTATCACCTTCGGCTACTTCGGGGCAGTGCTAGTCAATATCGTCTATTTCGTCTTTTATCGCAAGGACATCAAGGGGAATCCGTTACAGAGGTTCTTCGGTTCAGAATCCCTGGCACCGAGATGGCAGGACGTAAAGGATGCTAAGGCAATGTTCAAGTGGTTTTTCGGAAAGGGCCCCAAACCCCGATTCGATCGGTGGACCTACTGGGAGAAGTTCGATTTCCTGGCGGTCTTCTGGGGGATGTTGGCCATAGGGCTCACGGGCTTGATGTTGTGGTTCCCCGACTTCTTCGCGATCTTCCTTCCCGGATGGGTCTTCAACATCGCCTATATCGTCCATTCAGACGAGGCCCTCCTGGCTGCCGGTTATGTCTTTACCGCTCATTTCTTCAACGTCCATTTCAGGCCCGAGAAATTTCCCATGGACGTGGGCATCTTCACCGGCAGGTTTCCAAAGGTGGAATTCATAGACGATCGGCCGGGCCACTACGATAGGCTGGTGGCTGAAGGGAACCTCGATTCCTTCAAGGCGAAACACCCGAGCATTTTTACCTACCTCTGGGGGCAGCTCTCCGGCTTTGGGGCGATATTTGTGGGCTTGATCGCCCTGCTGCTCATCATATGGGCATTCCTCCGTTGAACCATGGGAATCATTTCCGAATGGTGCAACCGATTCGGAGGAGATAGCTCTTGTAGTGAAAAGCAGGGGATTGATCCTTCGTATGGCAGTTGCGACAAACACCCAAGGTGACCCTCCTGAATTTGGCTCCAAACCCCGGGTGCCCTTTTCGCTGCCCATGGCAAGCCTCGCACTGTACCCCCCGAAGATAAAGGGGAACCTCCTGCACAAACCGATACTCCTTGATATCTCCATAACCGGTCGCATGACAGATGAGACAATCCTCCAAGGGGGGCCTCTGTTTAAAGGCCTCGGATATCGTCCGGGTCGCTCTGGCATGTCCGGTGGCGGACCAGGCCTCGAAATTTCGTATATGGCATTTTTTGCAGGAGATCGCTCCCTGATAGGCACTGCCCTCCGGAATGCTGGCCAAAATTTGAGCATCGGAGTCCGGTTTTCCCGGGTCTTTGTCAATGGTTCGATCGATTCCATATAATTTTGCCAACTCAATCCCATAGCCCTCAATCATTTCACCGATAACCGGATCATCTGAAATGGCCACCTTGATGGGGATTACCTCGTTCTTATAGAGGTTCCTCTGGTCGAAGTCCACGAGGCGCGATTGGAGTTCCATTACCCTTCTTTCCAGGATAGCCAGCTCCTTCAACCTCACCTCCTTCTTCGGGGGAGATTTATCTGTGTCCCTTTCCATTTCCCTTTTTATTTTCACCCATCGCTTCTGGATGGTCTCCATTTTCTTAACAATGCGCTCCCTTTGCTCATAATCGGTGAGGTTCAGCGGCTTGCCTTTTCGGGCCAGAAATAAACCCAGTTTCCCCAAATACCCCCCACGAGGTTCCAGGCGGTACATGATGGTCTCTCCGACCTTCGAAGACCTGATCCTCTTGCCCCAGCCACCCCCGACGATAATATCGATGCCCGGGACCTTCAAGGCTAATCCCCTGTCGCCCCGCTCCCCCAGTTGGGATAGCACGATGACGAGGTCACAAGATTTGCGTAACTCCGTTACATAAGGTTTAACCGCTTCAAGTGGATCAAGAACCTCCAGATATGGCTCTTTTTCCTTGAGGACATCATTGACCCAATGGCTCATCAACCCGATTATACCAACCTTTATCCCCGCAATCTCCTCCGTTACGAAGGGCTTGAAAAGGGTCTTTCGATTCTTTCTGTCCACCAGGTTTGCTGAAATGAAGGGGAATTCAGCCCGCTTTGCTACCTCATCCAAAAGTCCAAGACCCAACGTTAAGTCCTTCTCCCTTACGTTAACGGCGGAATAGCCAATCTCTTCATACGCCCTCACAAGGACGTCAACCTTCAGCAGGGCCTCTTTCCTCCGTTTTTGAGAAGTAGGGTGCTTTCGAAAGAGCATATTCCCGGCGTCGACCACCAGGAGGTTTCTCCCCTCCCCCTTCATCTCCTTGATTACCGTTGCCTTCTTGGCGACACCGCCAAGGGGGTTTTTAAATCACCCACAGGGCTCAATTTCGCCGAGCACATCGTTGGTGTAAACAATGGTTAAATCATGCCTCTGCTCATCCCCTTTTGCGGCGTGGGAATCAATAATAAAAAGGAAAAATGAGCCCACCAGCGCCCACACGACGAATTGCAGTTTCATCTCCGACACCTCAACAAAAGCTTCTCCTGGACGAAAAATTCGGCAAAATCCGTTGACAAATGTAGTTCCTTACATTATTCTACGTTCTCAATCAAGGAAAATGCACCCATTTTCACAAAGGGAGAGGGATGTATGGGAACCTTGATCAGACGTGGATTCAGGACTTTGGGCGATCTATTCAAGTACGTTGCCAACTTTTGGATCGCCTTTTGGAGGGAAACCTACCGGGGGACGAAGGAACATAAGAAGGGAGTCGTCCTATTCCTCGGCATCTGTCTTTTCATCCTAGTAGTTTTGGCTGGGGCTATGTACAAATTTACCGAAACTCCAACCTTCTGTAATCTCTGCCATAATATGAAGGTGTACGTAGATTCCTGGAGGACCTCTACCCACAACTTTGTTCCCTGCGCGGGATGTCATTATGAACCCGGCTTTTTTAACCATTTGGAGGGTAAATGGAAGGATGGACAGGTTTCCCTGGTCATGTTTATCACCGGCAAAGGGCCAACTATGCCCCATGCGGAAATCAGTGATGCCAGCTGTCTTCAGAAGGGATGTCACCGCAGTGAGGATTTAAGGAAAAAAATGATCTTTAAGAACGTGTCCTTTGACCATGGAAAACATCTGGAGGAGTTGAGAAGGGGGAAGAAGCTCCGCTGTACCACGTGCCACGCTCAAATCGTTCAAGGCGCTCATTTAACCGTTACGGAAACGGACTGCTTCATCTGTCACTTCTATAAGGCGGGGACACTGGGTACGGAGGATTGCCTCTCCTGCGCGGAATGTGGTTCATGCCATATCCAGCCAAAGGGCGACATCTTGGTCAAGGGCATAAGCTTCAACCACAAGCAATACATCGAGCGGGGGGTGGCCTGTCTTGAGTGCCACGTGGGCCACAATAAAGGCGATGGTCACGTTCCTGAGAATAAATGCCTGGAGTGCCATAATGAGCCTAATCTTCTCGCGACTAAATATACATCGGAATTTACCCATCGAATGCACGTCACCGACCACAAAATCGAGTGCTATCGATGTCACACCGAAATAAGACACGAAGTAGGGGAAATGCCCACCATGGCAAAGTTTACGGAGAGTTGTAATCACTGTCACATAAAACAGATGCATATGGGCCCTCGGGAGATGTATACGGGGACCGGAGGGATTGGTGTTGCCGATTCACCGAGCAAGATGTTCACCATTAGAGTGGATTGTGTGGGATGCCACAAGACTCAAGAGGAAAGCAAGGCGGCTTTATATACGACAAGATATTCGGAAAGGGCGTTGGCCGAGTCCTGTGTGGGATGCCATGGGGATGGTTACGATGAGATGCTCTTCCGTTGGAAGGAACTCTTGGTCAAGGCTGAAAATGACGTCAACGGCCGAATATTTAACGTTCAAAAGAAGCTATACGAAGCTGGTAAAGCGGGGCTGGAGGGTCAACGCTTCAAGAGAGCTCAAAATCTTATCAACGAGGCCAGGTACAACTATACGTTTTCCCTCATGGGCAAGGGGGTTCACAACATCGAATACGCTCTGAAGCTCTTGAACCATGCCAACAATAATACGGAAAAGGCCCTGACCCTCATCGAGGAGGGGTATCAACCCAAGGAGTATAAAACCGAATATACGTGTACAGGCCTTTGTCACGTCGGGTTAGAGGGACGTACCGTTCCCTTCAACGAGATCGAATTCCCCCATGATAGCCACATGGGGATGGATTTGCAATGCATCGACTGTCATTCCCCCAGGGAGAGACATGGCAAAACGTACTTGAAGAATTGCGCCGAGTGCCATCATGGCGAAGGGGCGGGAAGGGTAACGTGCGGGGATTGTCATCTGAGCGTAAAGAGGCTCTTTTATGGCAAAACGGGCGTCGGTGTTGAAGACCTGCCCAGCCTCAAGGCCGATGTAGTGGAATGCGTGGATTGCCACCGCAGTATCGTTGAGGGACAGAAGGAATCCTTCAAGGCCATCAAGTCCACCTGCATCAAGTGTCATGATGAAAGTTACGGGAAGATGGCGCAAAGCTGGAAGTCAACGGCGGACGAATTGCTCAAGAGTACTGATCCAAAACTGAAAAGGATAAAGGAACATATTCAAAAATTGGAAAAAAGGGGGCAGCATACCTTTGCCTTTACCAAACTGTTCGGGGATGCCGAATACAATGTCAATTTGGTAAGGGAAGGCAAAGGGGTCCATAATGTGGAGTATTCAGAGGAATTGATTGAGTTTGCCAAGAAGAATCTGGAACAGGTGGAACCTATGCTGGGCGAGAGGAAGTAAGCTGGAATTGAAGCTTCAATAGCTTGATGCAACGATGGATGGAAGCAGCATAAGATCGTTTTTCTGGTGGATTTATTACAGTCTCTTTCTGGGGCTCTGTATCTTCATCTTCGTTACGGTTGTAATATACATAAAGGGGTTACTGTCTACCGGGAGCTTTAATCTGGGAACATTTCTTTATGGCGCGGCAGTGGCGATTATGATCTTTGGCTTATTATCCATGGCCATCGCCTATCTCGCCAAGACCCTATGGATCAAGATTACGGGCATCAAGAGGGGAATGTGAGGGATTGAGATTCGTCCTACCAATTCACGGTGTGGTAGGGAAGTGATGCCAAATTAAAGCCACCGCATTTTCAATCATAACATCAAGGGATGGTACCGAGGAAGACCAAAAACATTGATGAAAACGGAAAAAAGTTGTGGAAATACCTTTTGGTGGGCATAAATGTCCTTTTCTTTCTTCGGGTTCCCGGGTTAACCGGGGAGGTTGAACCATACCTGCTCCAATCCAGGGAGAAGGAGATTCAGGAGGAGAGGGCCGAAAAAGATCGATTTTTTAAGGAAAGCCCCAGGTCCCCACTGAGAGCCCACGATATCATCCATTTTGAAAAACTGGACTACTATCCCATCGATCTCCGATATGTGTTCGTTGGCGAAATCGAAAGGAACCCCAAAGCGCGTACCGAATACATCAAGCTCCCTACGAACAAGGGTAATTTCCGAAAATATGTTAAACACGGCAAGTTCCAATTCAGTTTTGACGGCCGAGAATTTGTCCTTACGATCTACCGATATCTGGGAAGACGCAATCTCTTCCTTCCCTTCAAGGATAAGACCAATGGTTTGGAAACCTATGAAAAGGGGCGGTATGTAGAGCTGGAAGTTATAGGGGAGAATCGGGTGATTATCGATTTCAATAAGGCCGGCAATCCTTTTTGTGCGTATAACCCCAAGTATACATGTCCCTATGCGAATGAGGAGAATACCTTGGATATTGCCATAAGGTGCGGCGAGAAAAGGTTCAAGTAGTTGGTTTTCCAGCCATCGGATTTCCCTCAAAGGGGAAGAGAATCAACATGTACGATTGATCCAACCTCGTTAGTTAGCAACGAACTCTGAAAGAGAGCAAACACATGAACTTATTTTGGTGGGGTTTGACCATCCTGCTCGTCCTTGGCTTAGCAATCTTGGCCATCGTTGTTTTTATAGGAGTAGTTGCTCTTTTTGTCGTTTCCATCGTGGAGTATCTTGAAGCAAAGCTGGGCATAGTCACCATTGGAGAAGACGAGGAAGAGCTGATAGTAAGGGCGAAAAAGCTGAAAGAGGAGCAAAGAAAGGCATTCAAAGGCCCCTGGACCCTTACCCCCAAGGTAAGACCATATAGTTCCAAAGTCTTCCAATTGTTCAAGGCGAGGGAGAAATTGGAAAAAAATAGGTAGGAGGATCTTAAGGGTATCTATCCAAACTCGATAAAAAACGAGTTGTGGAATTTCAGGACCCTTTGCACGACCACATCACAGGAAGGGCTCCAGTAATTTTCAACCCCTTGTCTCTCCCTTTTGCCTCGCTTCTCCATCCCCTCTCGAGCCACGCCTCAAGCCCCTGCCCCTCAAGGCGCTTACCCTGGGGAAATCTAGAATGATACTATTCCTTCCTCGTTCAGGAAATAGTGCGTTTCACAGGTTGGGAAACTCCTCATGGTGCAAATGATATTGAAAAGGGTAAGCGCTTATGGTATGGTCAAATCCTGTCCATGTGTATTTTTTCCCGGAGAATATTACCAGAAAAAACGCAACAAAATTATTCAAAACTCACGATCCTTCGATCCCCTCGGGACGATTGCTGATTCGTCGACCGTCATTATTCATGGGTAATTTCACCCTGAGCTCTACTTGAGGAAACCCGGTGGGAAACGGGCAGGTGCATTGGGACGTATGAGAATTTTCTCTGCCAGGATGTGGGAAGGGAGGCATGTCAATGGCCGATGAGAAAAGGTCGATCTATTCAGTGATGGATGAGGCCCGGATATTTGATCCCCCACCTGCCCTCAGTAGGGAGGCCCATGTCAGGAGCCTCGCCGAATACGTGGAAATGTATAAAAGGTCCATCGAAGACCCCGAGGGATTCTGGGCCGAAAAGGCTGACCAACTGGAGTGGTTCAAGAAATGGGACCTCGTTTTGGAGGCCGACTTCGCCAAGGCCGAAATCCGCTGGTTCAAGGGGGGAAAATTGAATGTTTCTTACAACTGTCTGGATCGACATCTTCGGAATGGGCGAGAGAACAACGCGGCCCTCATTTGGGAAGGGGAACCCGATGGGCAAAACCGGAGCTACACCTACCAGCAGCTCCACCGAGAAGTCTGTAGGTTTGCCAACGTGATGAAAAAGAAAGGACTTCAAAAGGGTGACCGGGTTGCTTTGTATATGCCCATGATTCCCGAGCTTCCGATAGCAATGCTAGCCTGCGCTCGAATCGGTGTAATTCATAGTGTGGTCTTTGGAGGTTTCAGCGCCGAATCATTGAGGGATCGAATATTGGACTGCGAGGCTAAACTTGTGGTCACCACGGATGGGGGCTTTCGAGGAGGAAAAGTCATCGGTCTCAAGGAAAATGTGGATATGGCCCTGCGGGAATGTCCCAGTGTTGAAGCATGCATCGTATGCAAGCGATCCCATATCGATGTGAATATGGAAAAGGGGAGGGATAGTTGGTGGGAAGAAGAGATGGCTGCCCAAGATATCACGGCAGATTGCGAACCGGAAGAGATGGATGCCGAAGATCCCCTGTTTATCCTCTATACGAGCGGGAGTACCGGGAAACCGAAAGGAGTGCTCCATACCACCGGTGGCTACCTCCTGTACGCTTTACAGACCACGAAATTGATCTTCGACGTAAAGGATGGAGATATTTACTGGTGTACAGCCGATATTGGTTGGGTCACCGGCCACAGCTATGTCGTCTATGGCCCCTTGACCTTAGGGGCCACGAGCGTGATGTTTGAGGGTATTCCTACCTATCCCAATCCGGACCGCTTTTGGAAGATCGTGGAGAAATACAGGGTCACTATCTTCTATACCGCGCCAACGGCTGTCCGGGCCCTGGCGAGGGAAGGAGATGATTGGCCGCGGAAAAGGGATTTGAGCAGCTTACGAATTTTGGGAACGGTGGGGGAGCCCATCAATCCAGAGGCCTGGATGTGGTTTTACAAAGTGATTGGCAGGGAAAGCTGTCCCATCATGGACACCTATTGGCAGACGGAGACGGGGGGAAGCATCATCAGTCCCCTTCCAGGTGCAATCCCCATTAAGCCGGGATCTGCGACGCTTCCTTTTCCCGGCATCGATGCCGTTGTGGTCCGAGAGGATGGATTCGAATGTGACGTCAACGAGGGTGGCTATCTCTGTATTCGCAAGCCGTGGCCGGGGATTATGAGGACCGTCTATGGCGATCCGGAGAGATTTGTCGATACCTATTTCTCCCAGTTTCCGGGTATGTACTTCACGGGAGACGGGGCCAGAAGGGATGAAGATGGCTATTTCTGGCTGATGGGGAGGGTAGACGATGTTATGAATGTTTCGGGACACCGGCTGGGAACGGCGGAGATCGAAAGCGCCCTCGTCTCCCATCCATTGGTGGCAGAAGCGGCCGTCGTGGGATTTCCCCATAATATTAAGGGTCAAGGGATTTATGCCTTTGTCACTTTGAAATGCGACGTCGAAAAAACGGAAAACCTGAGGAAGCAGCTGACAAGTCATGTCCGTAAGGAGATCGGACCCATTGCCACACCGGATAAAATCCATTTTGCCGACGCCTTACCCAAGACTCGAAGCGGAAAGATCATGAGAAGGATTTTGAGGAAGATAGCCGCGGGGGATATCGACAATTTAGGCGATACCTCGACCCTGGCCGACCCATCCGTTGTCGATGTCCTCATCGCCGGAAGGAATTGAAGCACGGGGCAGTGGAGTTAATCTCTCGCCTTTCCTGTCCACGGGACTGTTCTTCCAGGACGGTTCCTGTCTCAATTCAATGGTGCCATTTCTGGCTGTTCCTCTTGAGCATCCCGCCTCCGTGAGACCGCACGAGAATATCGAAGGATGATGAAAAGGTCAATAAGATTTTTTTGAGCACCTTCCCTGGAAGCACTTCTCTGACTGACAGGAGTACTTAGAGAAATCCTATACATTCTCTTCTCTGGTGTTTCTCGACGATTGGGAAACACTTTGAGCCTATCAACTATCGGCAGGTTCTCGCCCCCTCCTTTTCACATTGGATGACCAATTCGCTTCCCATCCCTAGGATGCCCGGAGGTAAGGGTATAGACCGACATTACCGTAAAGTCCAATTTTTTCTTGACAATG
>JABAOH010113761.1_pt1 | contig 19456 bp, 16 predicted proteins | sample 7062181 | NCBI WGS metagenome assembly JABAOH01 (sample SAMN14538630, study PRJNA623070) | marine sediment metagenome | biome: marine biome [ENVO:00000428]; feature: marine pelagic biome [ENVO:01000023]; material: deep marine sediment [ENVO:00002113]; isolation source: pool of 5 deep marine... | reverse complement strand
ATCGTCGAACTTATGGCTGTCGTCGATCTGTACAGCGGCTTTAACAAGTTGGTAGATGGCTTGCGGATCGAACCGGACGAAAAACCCTGGTATGGTTGAGGGTAAGTGCTGGAATGCCGTGTGCATTCATTATTTGGGACAACCACACCGTTGAATTCAACAGAGTTTCGGATAACAATTCGCTGAAGCTGACCAGGGATGCGTGCGGATTTGATCTCGTGTAATCTTATCCCTGGCAGCTTAGCTCAGAGCCGTTAGCCGGCCAGCCACATGAAAGCCAGGCATGAGGTTGATTATGGATGTTGAAACCACCGTCAAGCATAAGTTCTTGGAAGGCTCGAACATGACCTTTCAGGAAGTCTTTGATTTTGCCTTCAAGAGACTTATTCCTGTACTACACGGCCTCGCTAGAGAGCTTGGAGAAGACCACTTCATAGATGTCCTTCAGAAAGTTGCTTTTGAATCCACGCTGAAGGCTAGAGAAGCTACTGCCCGCAAACTACCGTGTAACGACTTTGCATCCTTCACTGGCTCGGGTAGCGAACCTAGTCACTTTGGGAAACACGTCTTAACCCGGGAGATTGTTGAAGACACACCTCAAGCCTTCGAATTGAAAGTTACTGAGTGCTTGTGGGCTAAGACGTTTCGAGAGATGGGGGCTGCGGAAATTGGATACGCACTCCTCTGCCATACCGACTACGCTGATTGTCAGGGGTTTAACCCTAGAATAACTCTGATCCGTTCCAAAACGCTTATGCAAGGAGACGATTGCTGCAACCATCGTTTTGTTTGGGAAGGATGACTGGTCAGTTTTAGGATAGGCCGTCTAACACCTCAATGGAGCAGACGCCGAGGGTAGGCGAAAATTCAGATTCGTGGTGGGCTTCAGGAAGTGCGAAGATCATCAGAGAGCATGAACGGCGCTGCTCATCTCGAATGGTTAGGCTGCCTGTCGGCACCCGGTTCGGTTCTCTTCAACTCAAATGTGATCAATTCCACAAACTTGACCAAATGCAATCCAGTTTTGTAGAGTCTAGAGTAGCACACTCCTTAACCGGTTTCTATGGGCATCTATGACAAACGCAGCAGGAGACCGCCGTAAGTCTGCCAAGGAATACACCACAGTAGGATTCAAGCCGGGCATCCGATCCCGCGATCAAGTTCCAGCCATTGCGATCAGGCCTAGCGCGTTACTGTCGAGCAGGGATCTTCTGACATCTCTCGATGAGCATTGATTAACGAAAGTGCCCAATGAGAAAAAATAGTAAGGAATCGCAAAAATGAGAACAGATCATGAGAACGCTCGACCCACAATGGCAAAGTGGGGTTGGGGTATCCTGTTGGTCGTCAGCGCCCTGCTGGCGATAGACGGCGCCATTTGGTACTTCATCGGTCCGAACATCATCCACGCCCGTTTGGTGGCGGTCTTGCTCATGGCTTTTGGCACGCAGGCGCTGCTGGTTGCGCTGGAAGGCTATCGAAATGGTTCACCATGGGCTTGGTATTCTTCATGGATCCTCGTCATGGCTCTGATAGCCTTTGGGGTGATTGAGGTAGGAGAAGGCGAATCCCTATTTGGCAACATTATGCTCGGCTCGGCAGCCGTCACATTTGTCGGTCAGTTGCTAGCCCGCAAGGATCTGTCCTCGCGAGCCAGCCAAATGCAAGCCTCGAAATAGGTCGTAAACCGAGGATCCTCAGAGCAGCCTAACAACTCGCTGGAGCCATCCCGGCCTGCGGGTTCGACTCCATTGAGGGAGGCGGAGCCGGGCGGCTCAGCTCGAGGCCGTTAGTCCGATCACCTATCTCGGCATCTTTGCCAAAGGTAGCCTGACCAGTCCGGCCAAAGACTAGGAGATGACCGATCTTACAGAAGTGGCGACGCAGCCAGATGCTGCGTGGGAATCAACCTCAATCTAGAGCACATGAATGTGCTCAGCCAGGATGCCCTGTCGTTTCTAAGGCAGAAGAACTGACCGGAGATCTTGGATGATGAATTGGCCCAACCGCATAGCTTCGTGTTTGAAGATGATGACCAAGTTCTTGAGCTCGGATATCCTGAAGGAAGCGGTATCAAGCGCCTCTATCTGGACCCTACGGCGACAAGTCGGGACGTTGGATCAAGTATTGTGGATTCCTCAGAGCGTGAGACCGCAGGCCAAGGAGTTGAACCTGTCGTAATGATGTCATCTCTTTCAAAGCTTGCCTTCTAATCCTCTTTGGGCCACCATAGTCTGGAAGAAGAGTTCTATGACAAGGGCCGATCCCTGTTCAGATCAATTGGAATAAAGAACTGATCAAAAGGAGGTTTCTCATGACAGATGATCCCTCGAGTGACTCCCTTCCTTCCACATTGCTTGAGGATATTGTGGGGCGAACTCGTCTATCGTTGTCTCAATTGGCGATTGTGGTGGGATTTGTGCCAATCCTATTGCTCTTTCCAATTGCGTATATAACTGGGGAGCTGCCTGGTCGATACAATCCTCCTTTTTGGATTCCTGGCCTACTGCCTCCAGCAATAATAGTGTTTGTCTTACTTAGGCAATCTCGATCGCGGCGCTTGAGGGATGAAGCAATCAAGGCAATTCGTCCTCTTGTGAAGCTGGAAGACGAGCATTTTCAACTGGCGGTAAGCAATGCGTCCATGTTCAACCGACGCCGAGAATGGATGGCACTAGGCCTGGGTGTGGTAGCAGGATGGTTGTTTCTGGTGGCCTGGGGTTTTACCACGTTGTGGCTGGGCATATATTCGATTCTATTTGGAGGATTGATGTACGGCCTTATCGCGTGGTTCCTTTACTCTGCGCTATCCGGCACCCAGCTCTTCAATGAGCTTAACCTTCATACTCAAGATTTGAACATTTTCGACCTAGAACCGCTCGAGCCCATCGCCCGTTGGAGTTTGGGTATTGCACTGACACTTATCGGCGGCATTACGTTGAGTTTGCTGATCAACCTTCCATACTTTTTATTCACACGGCTTATGGATCTTCAAAGTATCATCATCTACAGCTCACTAATCACAGCGACGATAATGGTTTTCTTTCTCAACATGTACAGCACGCATCGAGCGATGGCTAGGGCAAAGGCTCAGGAGCTGAAACGCGTTCGCCTCAATCTAGCGAGAATATCTAGAGCTTTCAAGGAACAACCAGACCAAAGCCGTCCAGTGAATTTGGAGGAATTTTCGAATGCAATTACCTCCTGGGTGGCATATGAAAAGCGCGTGAAAGAGGTTCCCGAGTGGCCCTACACATCGCAGATAAGGCGCAATCTTCTACTCTCCATTCTCTTGTCCATTGGCGCCTTCATGCTCCCCTGGATCCTCCGCGGCATATTCTTCCAATTCCTACTAGAATTTTTCCCTTTTCGTTGAGTTTTCAACGGGATTCATTTCGTATTAAGGCCCCACGACTTCGAAATAAATCGCCCGGAAGGGCGATTTCTTCGTATATTTGCGGTTGGAAATGCAGGAGACTTGATGTGGCGGGGATGATGATTGAATTGACAGGGTAAAGAAATGGTGCATCGATCAAGATGATTACAGGCCCCATAACGTTGGTGTTCTTTTATCCTTCGCTTGCCAGCCTACGGTTGTGTATGACGATGCTTATGTACCAGAGAAGGTAGGCACAATTGGCTAGCAGAAACAGCGTTGAAAGGGCTGGAATCTGGCCCGGGAAGGAAGAAATCCCAGCTGTAATCGCTACTCAGCCAATCAATTTGCCGAATGTCTCTCTCATGATCGCCAAACCGAAGCAGGCAGAAGACACCCCCACCAGGTGAAGCGTATTCTCGCATGGCCACAGAACGACGATATTTCGGGCTAACAACTCTCTGGAGCGGAGGCAGCATCAGCGCGGTTTCGTGTATGATATAGCTGTGCAACGCCGCTCACCTCGTAGCCGTTAGGCGGAAGGATTATTACAGCTGTAATTAGATGGAGGCTGATTGTGATGGAATCAACCCTACATTTAGACCGAACATTACAATATGTAGCCTATTTAATAATCTCCTTATTGGCACTTATCTTTACACTCATTTTGCTTCCTTCATCGATTGCTTACTTTCGCCGGTTCTTAGGCGAATTGAACCCGATAGTAGTGATAATTATCGCAACGATCGTTGGTGCGGTGGCTTTGTGGTTTTTGCATGCGAGATACAATTTTGTGATCTTCATGGGTAAGGGTACCATCCCGGGCCTGAAACTGTCTGTGGTTCTAACAACTGTGCTGGCTATAGCGATTGTCGCGGCGGACTTTTTCATTCGTTACCCCGAGGATACAAATGTTCCTTTACCCCATGCGTTACTGTTCTATCCTTCAATAGGTTTCGTAGCCGAGATCATTTTCCAAGTACTGCCATTGGCACTGTTACTCATAATCCTGAAACCGCTTGGTGGGTGGATTGGGAGTGATAGATTCATTTGGTTAGGAATATTTCTAGTTGCAGTCCTTGAGCCAACATTCCAAGTGGCATTTGAAGGAAAACCCTTCACGTGGGGCTCCGTATATACATGGATTCATGTCTTCGTAATCGCCTTTCTCCAGTTGTACGTGTTCCGTCGCTTTGACTTCATTTCGATGTATTCCTTTCGGCTTTTCTATTACGTGTATTGGCATATCTTGTGGGGTGTTATTCGCTTGCAGGTCTTATTCTAGGATTTACCTTCCGCCTAACGTCTCGCTGGAGCGGACCCTTCGGCAAGCTCAGGGCCGCTCATCTCGCAAACGTTAGGCGCATCCGCACGGGCCAGGGTGAAAGGAGGTCAGATGGACGTACTCTCCCAGATTGTCGATATCGTCGTCATCCTCGGCATGGCATACCTCATCTTTGCGATGGCCCTTGCCGGCTGGATTGCAGGGCTCAGAAGGGGCGAAGCTGTCACGCTGCTCCCTGAGCAGGGCTCGACAGCAAGGAACCTGGCGCTTCAGATCGGGGTCGGCATCGTCTCATTGGGGGTATGCGCGGCACTCGCCTATCTTCTGTGGATTCCCATCCCGCTGAATGTGTCCTCGAGAAATCACTCGTTCTTGCAGATCATTGGCCTCGGGCTGTTCGTGGTCGGCACGGTCCTGGTCCTTTGGGCACGGCAGACGCTCGGGCGCATGTGGGGGCTAAGCACGAACCGCGAGGTCAAGCTCCTTCCCCACCACAAGCTTGTGAAGAGTGGACCATACAGGCTGATCCGCCATCCGATGTACTCAGGCTGGTGGCTCGCCCTGATTGGGACGGTACTCATCTACCGGACGTGGATACTGGTTGTGCTTCTTGCGTCTTCTCTGCTGGCTTTTGCGTGGAGGGCCCATCTCGAGGAGAGGGCGCTTTCTGAGCGGTTTGGGGCAGAGTGGGAAAACTACGCTGCGTCGACAAAGTCCCTGATTCCGTTTATCTATTGATCCAGCGCCAACCCATTTTGGATGCGCCCAACACCTCGTTGGAGCGGACCCCGCGAGACGCGTGAAAAAGTGATGGAATAGCCTTGCGAGGCCGCTCAGCTCGAAACCGTTATCCGCCAGAATCTCAGTTAATAAAGAAAATGCGATAGAGAACTTTCCATGAATGCATTAGAAAAACAGAATACGGCCCTCCTTAGCATTCTCGCGTGGGTGACCATCCTCGCCATATCGGATTTGCCCAACATTCTTCTTGCATCTTATGACGTGCCATGGCTCCTATTGACCAAAACCGGCTTCATGTTCATGTTTGCAACCGTGTGCTATCTCTCGAAGACCATTCGTCCACTCCTTCCATTTGCCTTCGTATTCCTCGCCTTTCAGATCACCATCTTGGCATCCTCGTGGATCAGGGGGACAAATATATGGCAAGAGACCTTTTTCGGTCCCCAGGCCACTTACGTACGCTACTACCTCGGGGCATTCATCACCGATGTCATTCTCGCGGCGGCGGTTATTGGAGCTTTGTGGTTGCTGTATGGCGGCAAGGATCGTTTTTTCCTCGTCAGGGGCGATCTCCATGCCCCGATCAAGCCGATGNNNNCAATTACTGCGTGCAGGCCCCATTGCACTTACTGGCATCGGCTTCGCTGCGATTAATGCATTCACGGAGGAGGTTTACTTCCGCGCTTCCATCCTTGCCACGCTAACCAGCGTAATCGGGATTCAGCAGGCGCTTCTTCTGAATGCGGTATTTTTCGGATTGGATCATTGGCAGTACGGATCTCCGCCTGGATTGCCGGGCTTCTTGATGACTGCATTTCTTGCGTATATTTTGGGGAAGGCTATGCTCGAGACAAGGGGTATTATGTGGCCCTGGTTTATCCATTTCGTTCCTGATGTAGTCGTATTTGCTGCGTACGCGATCTCGTGGGTACAATGATTCGCTAAGATCGAACAAAATGGTGGATAACAACTCGCTGAAGCTGACCAGGGATGTGAGCCGATTTGATATTGAATAATCTTATCCCTGGCAGCTTAGCTCGAGGCAGTTATGCGGCTTAGGATCGAATTACTCAAATCTTCCGTATGTGAATATCCCTATCGAATGCACGATCCTATACGCTTCCAAGTAACATGTAGGCAAGAAGATGAAAATGAAAGGAGACGGGTTCTTAGCATTCATTGAGAGAATCGCACAGAGGGTCTCAAGGATCGAGAATAATAGGATTCATGGAATGGTCCTAGTAATTTTTTGGGCTTTATCTACTGCAATCATTACCGTATTAATGGTGGCATTTGAATGGCTCGGATTAAATCCTACTCCAAGACCCCCTAATCCTCCTGGTTGTAACACATCAATTATGTTGATGTTTGTGGGTCTTCTATCAATTCCAATCATTGGGGTTGGTGTCATTGAAGTCATCACGGGAAGGAGGTGGAACGAAGTGAGAGGAGTGATTCCATTTCTAATCCTAGCTATCGTTTGTATTCACTTACACATATAATTCTTCCGTTCTGTCTCACTAATGGGGCGAGTTAGTAAGCCTTAATTAATGTACCTATGGTAGGTGTCAATATCGCCGCACCTCTTGCGCTTGGATTGATGCTCAAGCGCAAGCCAACACAGAGCGAAGGCGGCATCCTGGTTGGTGCTATCCTGCTAGTCGCGGCCCCGAATGTCACTCAGCAGGCCACCCTGAGGAATGCCATCTCCGCTTTTGTCTTCTCCATTTTCTTCCTCGGATTGGGAGAGGAACTCCTCTTTCGGGGATACATCCAATCAAGATTGAATGCCGCCTGGGGGAGACCTTTTCAATTCCACGGCATCAATTGGGGGTGGGGCATTGTCATAACGGCTGTGCTCTTTGGGACCATGCACATCCTCAATATCGGCAGTCTGGTGGGTGGCGATTGGCAACTGGAGCCGTGGTGGGGTGTCTGGACATTCATTTCTGGTTTCGTCTCCGGTTTCGTACACGAGAAGACTGGCAGTATTGTAGCGCCGGTGATTCTTCACGGACTGCCGCAGGCGATCTTCGCTGCATACATGGGCCTCTGATGGCATGGACTTAGTATCACAGGTAGTGTTCGCGACTCGGGTCACCGGGGTTTGAATCTTGAGGAGCACACGCTCTTCCTAGTGAACAGAGAGACACCTCATGAATACGAAAAGACTCCTCTCCGTATCGTTGGTCATTGGCACCGGGTTGGCCGTAATCCGCAGCGCGTTCGCTAGGGTCGGGTCGGCGAAGCCGGTCTCCAAGCGTACTTCCTATGATGAGATCGACGCGTACATGGAAGGGGAGATGCGCCGCCTGAAGATACCTGGTGTTTCACTTACCATCGTCGAGGGCGAAAAGATCGTGCACTCGCGGGGCTTCGGACGGGCGCGACCGGGCGGCGAGGCGCCCACTCCCCAAACGCCCTTTGTCCTGGGATCCACGACCAAGTCAATCACCGCGCTGGCGGTGATGCAGTTGGTAGAGGCCGGCAAGGTCGAGCTGGAGGCGCCAGTCCAGCGCTACCTGCCCTGGTTCCGGGTGGCGGATCCAAAGGCGTCTGCCGAGATGACGGTACGGCACTTGGTCAATCAGACCAGCGGCCTGCCAATGATCGCCGGGATGGCAAACCTGGCTAACCTGGACGATGATCCAGACGCGGCCGAGCGGCAGGCGCGGGAGCTGGCCACCCTCAAGCTGCCCCATCCCGTTGGGACCGCCTTCGAATACAGCAATCTGAACTACAACCTACTCGGGTTGATCGTCGAGGCTGCCGGCGGTGAGGCGTACGCAGATTACATTCAACGTCACATCTTCGACCCGCTCGAAATGCGTCACAGCTTCGCCCGCCTGGCACATGCGAAGAAAGACGGCCTGGCGGTTGGACATCGCTACTGGTTCGGGCAGCCAGTCCCCATCACCGATCTGCCCCTGGCGCGAGGCTCACAGGCATCGGGGCAGTTAATCTCCTGCGCGGAGGACATGGCGCATTACCTGATCGCTCTCCTCAACGGAGGTCGCTACCAGGGCGAACAGATTCTCTCCAGCGCTGGCATCGATGAGTTGCAGCGCGGGGTGGCGGAACAACGTGTGGTGGGTACGTCGGTGGCTAAGTATGGCATGGGTTGGTTCATCGCCAAGATCGGCCGGACGAAAGTGGTTTCGCATGGCGGCAACGTACCCGACTTTTGGTCCTATATAGCCATCCTGCCGGAACAGAACAAAGGTATCGTGCTGCTGGCTAACGCTGACCCCTGGGGATTGCCTTTCATGATGGTGGAGGTCGGCGATGGCGCCGCCGCGTTGTTGGCCGGCGAGCAACCTCCGGCGAAGCACTTTGCTTTCATCCCATGGGTGATGCGTGCACTGCCGCTGATCCCGCTGCTCCAGATCGTGGGCGCCCTCACCACCTTGCGGCTTTTGCGACGTTGGCGTCAGAACCCGTTACGCCGCCCTGGCAGCGGTCGCGTATGGAGGCAGCATATCTTGCTTCCGCTGATCCCGAACCTCTCGCTAGTGGTCGTCTTGGCATATCTACGTTCCAGTGGCCTGCTCGGTTTTATGCACCTCTACATGCCCGACCTTGTCTGGATTGCCAGGATGAGCGGTGGCTTCGCCGGGATATGGGCTTTGTTGCGTACCGCGTTGGTCCTTAAAGCAGCGGGTGGCAAGTCATCCACCGGCGCGACACACATCGCGCGTTAAAGGGAAGCGTTGGCCACCTGCTAAACGCCTTTCGAATCGAGGAGGCGAACTATGAATAAAAACATAGGACCCTATCACGTTGTCGATCTCACACCGGGGCGCCGGATCTGGCTGAACACGCTCGAGCTGTCCTGGACGGCGCATACGATTTACGGACTTTTGGAAGTGGATGTGACGACCGGCCGGACGTACATCGCCAGGCATAAGGCGCGTACCGGAGAGAGCCTTTCTTTCACCGCATTCCTGGCCTTATGCTTGGCCCGCGCCGTGGAGGAGCACAAGGAGGTCCAGGCTTACCTGAAAGGCCGCCGACAGATGGTGATGTTCGACGATGTGAATATTGGTTTGATGGTTGAACACAAGGCCGGAGGGAAGGCCGCCCTGATGGGGCACGTGATCCTGGGTGCCAATCGCAAGACCTACCGGGAGATCCACGAGGAGATCCGCTCGGTACAATCCGCACCGGTGCCCGGGGGTCGAGGTATGCCGTCCTGGTTTCGGTCCGCTATGTTGCTGCCGTGGCCACTGTCCAGGCTATCGATGGCCCTGCTCCGGCTGAACCAACGCCGCGACCCGACAAGTTTCGTGTCCATGGGGGGCACGGTTGCGATCACCTCCATTGGGATGTTCGGCAAGAGGCACAGCGGCTGGGGGCTCACACCCACACCCCAATCACTCGGCCTGGTGGTGGGGGGTATTGCCTGGAAGCCAGCAGTCGTGGAGGGCCGGATCGAGCCGCGCGAGATCCTCAACCTGACGGTGATGTTTGACCACGATGTTATCGACGGAGCTCCGGCCGCCCGCTTTACGCACCGGCTGTTGGAGTTGATCGAGAGTGGATACGGTCTCAGCGAGCATGCAATCGAAGGAGGTGAGAGTCATGAGCGCACTGACATCTGAACCTCAGCTGCTGCCCGAGAGTGGCTGGCTAACAACGGGTTGCAGGCGACATTGCTCCGCTGCGCTTCGCAACGCGCCTGAACCCGGCCGTTATGCGCTAAAGGAGAAATATTATGAAGAGAATTCAAACTTTTGATTTAGTTAGAGGTTTTGCGATCCTCGCTGTGATACTCATCCATAGGGTGTTTTTTGACTTTTACTCCCAGCATGGCGAAGCACAGGTTTTATCGGTAGGGTTTTTCGCTTTCTCACTTTTTAGCACAATGGCAGGTATTTTCTTCTGCATTAGTGGTGCTGTTAATACCTACGTAAACTACGATCGTTTAAAGGAAGGGAAGCTGACCTCTAGACAATTCTTGTTCAGAAGCTTTGTTACCGGAATAACACTGACAGTTATTGGGCTGCTCTTTCGATATTTTCTGCTGCGGTCAGTCGATAATGTTGTCAGTGTAAATGCACTGGGTGAAGTCCTCTCTTATAACGAGACCGGGGTGCTGCCATATATGATCCTGTATGGCGTATACCCTTCCAAATTCAACATTCTGATCCTGTTTCAAATCGGCACGATACAGATGATTGGGTACTCGATCCTTGCCGTTTCAATCATTATGGTGCTCTATCAAAAGCTGAGGGGGCTTGATGATCCAGAACGGCTTCGCAGGTTTTTTCTTGTCCTGGGGATTGCGGTTTTCCTGACAAGTGGATTAACGTATCAATTTTTGTGGGGGCCAGCGCGACGGGCTATTGCCGATCAGAATTTCATTGCCATATTCTTCCTCCACCCTCTTGTGTACGGACAGTTCCCTATCTTTCCTCATTTTGCTTTCGGGTTCTTTGGTGCTTCGTTTGGAGTTGCATTCGCTCAGAAGGATGCAGAACCGAAAAAAATATTGCAATCGCTGTTAAGGTTTTGGGTTATTCTCTTAGGCCTTGGAGTGATACTGTTAGCAATTACCACTACTCTGGAACTTTTTGACACATGGTACTTTGCTTGGGGTCGGAAGTTGACTCAATTGGGTGTTTACTTCTTCCTGTTCTGGTTGGGAATGAAGTTTATAGATTACCAGCCAGAAGGCACAAGAGAAAGCCGGATGAAATCGCTAAATTGGCTGGTTACGATTGGCAGGGTGACCTTAACAGTGTTCATCCTTGAGGGGGTTGTTGCAGTAACTTTGCAAAGGCTCATCGCTCCATTATGGCCGGCCTGGAACGCTTCGGTCGTCAATGCGGCGCTCTTTGGCTTGATCAACCTGGCTGTGTGGATGGTGATCATCGCAATTTGGAAACGAGTTGAATTTGTAGGATCGGTTGAATGGCTCTATACCTGGTTGGTAAGGTCACTGTCAGGGAAACAAACCAGCAAGATGGATGCGATTCAAACATGATCCGTTTCTTATATTTGAGCGGACCCAGTATTCACTCAAGATGGCCCCATCTCGTAGCCCATAAAGAAGATCACAACTACCAACTCATTGATTGTGAATTAACTTCTCTGCCGCATAACAACTCGCTGCATCTGACGATTACACGGTTGTGTGAAGTATCTTCGTGAGAATTGATTTTTATTGATTGTAAACATGAGCCATTTGAGGCTCATCGCAGATGAGCTCGATGCCATTATGCGCCATTCAAGGAGTTTCCCATGGATAAAGTGCTCCATAAATCTATACGTATAGGGTGTGATACTGATTTGGCGTTCGAACTATTTACTGATAATAACCATCTATCATCATGGTTTCCGGTCGAAGCTGATGTTGAGCCCGTTGTCGGGGGAAAGTATGAATTATTTTGGGATCCTGATGATAAGGAAAATAACTCCACGATAGGTTGTAAGGTAACGGCTGTTGAGCCAGGAAAATTGATCGCATTTGAGTGGAAAGGTCCACTTGAGTTTAAAGAGTTTATGAATAATGCTGATCCGCTAACCCACGTTGTTGTACTCTTCTTCCCATCTGCTAACGGATCAGATTCATACACCGATGTACATGTAATTCACTCGGGTTGGCGAAGTAATAGCGATTGGGAGAAAGCAGTTCAATTTTTCGACTGGGCATGGGATGAAGAACTTCAAGAGCTATTGGAATATGTTAGAAAGCTCTGATCCAGTCACGCATGAACAAAATGAATATCGCATAACATCTCGCTGGAGTGGACGCAGCCTGAGCGTGCACTCATGGACGAAGTAGAGTTGCTGCGCCGCTCAGCTCGCAGCCGTTAGTTTTTGGGGAGGGGATGGATGTGGAGTGCGACCGCTCCGCTTGAACGTTGTGGATCTGATCTATGGCTGTAATGTCAATGGTATAGATATCTCTGCCACAGCCTGCATGCACAGCCTGCATGGATTTCCTTATTGCAGATGACCAGGCTCTACTGTAGGACCAGCATGGTAGTGTGATAACCACCACTTATTTCTATTCAAAGCAGGGCAGGTTCAAAAACTCGACAATATACCCTCATCCCTAATTTAGCGAATTTTTCTGCCAATTGGCCCCAAACCAGGCACCATTCGGAAGATAGTTTGATTTAGCCGATACTTATAATACTCTTGGCCACCAAACCAATCGAGGTAAAAGTCTTTGCCAGACTGTCCTGCCCCAGCATACATATCTACACCGTACGTTCCACCCTTCATATAGCAACCAGGACAACGGTCATTCACAACAAAAATACCGTTGTGATTTGCAGGGCCAATCTCTCTGATTCGATGGACAGCATCGCTGGATAAGCATATCTTTGTGCCATAGGGTAGTAGTGAATCTAAGGCGAAAGGAACAGCCGCGTTCTTAAACGCGGTAAGGTTTTTACCACCAGAAAAACTAAATCGCGCATCATCTGGATTAGCGATTAATTCCCTTTTGTATTTGTTGCTATACTCCCAGAATAGATCATAGCCATTGTCGACGACCAATAACCTCCCATCCTGTAGATAACCCGAACCTTGCATCGCAATTCCACCTCTCCCAAACAGGAAATCATACTTAGCATCGAAAGGAATCCCCTCTTTCGAGACGAGCTCATGCTTGTGCATGTTGAAATCCGGTTGCACTTCGTGAGGACGGTAGTACACAGAAAGCCTGAACTTGGAGATGGTTACTTCTTCCCAACGATGTCCAGCCTCTACAGGACAAATTTCACTCCGGGAAGGATCGATTGGATACGGCGGTATAGGAATACAGGCCGGTGGGGGCATGCCAGCGCCGGTGGGGGATGGGAGAGTCGAAGGATCCGAACTTTGCTGATCTGTATCCATCATGCTGGCAAGATAGTTCAATTTGCACTTGACTCTATCACTCCGACTTTCAAATAAGTAATCGCACCACCATGGGTCATGTCCGCTTGGATCTGTCAAGTTAATGGGGTTCGCATAAACGTAAAGCCAGTCATTGTATGACATGGGTCGAATAGCGTTGCCTTGCAGTGAATCCCTTGAGATAAACCTCCCCTGGCTCGGGGAGTAGTAACGTGCCCTCAAATGAACTAACCCCGTTGTATCCATCCACTCGCCAGTAAAACCATAACTACTGTCACCTTCACCAACTTTGCTAAAGGAATCACCGAATGGATCGTATGACCGCGTTTGGCCAACGATTGCGCCGGAATCAGTAAGTTGTCGCACAGAACTCAGGGCGTCCGTCAGATAGTATGCCCAACCACCTGGCTGCTTCTCACCAATCCGCTCTACCCCGTAGAGGTAGCTATTCGACGTGTCCGCAAGGATCTGTGTCAGTGCAGCGTTCAGATCGAGTGTGTAGTTCATCGTCACACCATCGATACGCTGCTGCAACCGGTCGCCCAGCCCATTGTAAGCAAAGGAGTACACAATCCCACCCTCTACGACGCCAGTCAGCCGGTTGGCATGATCGTAGGTGTATGTCCGTTCGTCATCGCTAAGCAGGTTGCCATTATCATCCCAGCTATAGGGTTGACCATCGACCTCGATCAGTCGATTGACATCGTCATAAGCGTATGTATTTGTGCCCAGGACTGTCTCCTGAGACATCCGGTTGCCTACAGGATCGTAAGCGTACCTGAAGAACTCACCAGTTGAGTATTCGGCTGCGGTTAGACGGTGAAGGGGGTCATAGGTATAGGTGATCGTTCGAGGAATGAGTCCATACTCTGTCTGAGTAGGAGCTTGGATCTCATCCTGCGGTTGAGGGCTTGCTGCTACGGACAAATGGATGCCATCTTCAGATGCCGATATGCCCATAGTTGCCCCATTCGCAATAAGCGGAAAATAGAGGAGATGGGCGTCAGGATCACCAAACGCCTCTATGACTTCGATCCGGTTTCCAACGCCATCATAGGTATAGTAGAAGGATGACAGGGTCAGCCCCGCAGCCCTGTGGTTGATAGACAGCAATCTGCCAGCAGCATCGTGGCTGTAGGTCGTGATCACGCCGTTGGGCAATGAGATCGTCGACGGTCGATTTGCTGCGTCGTAGCCATAGGTTGTAGTCTGACCCTCCCAATCCTGTACACCAGTCATGCGGTTTGCAGCATCGTAAAAATAGGTTACAACTGCACCTCCAGGATAGATCAGCTGTGACCGATTCCCGACATTGTCATAACTGTACTGGACAGTATCGCCGAATGGATCAGTGATTTGAATCGGTCGGTTCAGATTATCGTATGTCCAGGTCGTCGTTCCCACACCATCGATCATGGAGAGGCGATTCCCCACAGCGTCGTTGGTGAAGGTGACATCGGAATCTGGCGCAGGATAGTTGATCTGGATCAGCCGATCGGCAGCATCATACTGGAAATAGGTTATGAAACCCTCTGGATCCTCTAATGAAATTTGCGAGCCGACGGGATCATACTCGTAAAGAGTTGTATTCCCCAACGGATCGCTCTCGCTGGTCATGCGATTGATCGCATCGTAAGTGAAAGAGGTGACATGACCATTGGCATCGGTCAGCGTCAGTCGGTTGCCTACAGCATCGTAGGTGTATTCGGTTCGGACGTTAGTCTCGGAGTCGGCTGGAGAAAGGGGGTCTTCGTTCTCCAATACCGCCGTTAGCCGGTTAAGTCCATCATATTCGTAATGCGTGGTCACGCCAATCGCATCCGTCATCGCAGTGCGGTTGCCCACAGCATCGTAGGTATAAGATGTCACATTTCCTTCGGGATCTGTGATACTCTCAAGACGTTTGAGCTCATCATAGGCAAGGTTGGTGACATTCCCTAATGCGTCCGTCATGCTGATGATGTTCCCCACAGCATCGTATGCTGATGTATTGGTATGGCCAAGGGGATCTGTCAATGATACAGGTCGGTTAAGACCGTCGAAGACAGTGGTGGAGGTGTGTTCATTGGCGTCGGTCACGGTGAGTTGGTTTCCAACCGCATCGTATGTGTACCTTGTTTCACCTGCGAGCGGATCCACCTGACGCACAAGGCGGTTCAGAATATCAAACTTGAATTTGGTTGGGTTGCCATTTGCGTCGATGCTGGTGATTACATTACCAAGCGCGTCGTAAACGGTTCTTGTTGAGTGACCTAGTGGGTTGGCGATTTCTACTATCCGGTCTAGTTGATCGTAGACATAAGTGGTGCTGTTCCCATTCGCATCCGTAACGGAGGTGCGATTACCTACGGAATCATAGGCATAAGAGGTGGTGTTGCCGAGAGCATCGGTGACATATGTCAGGCGATTGAGGTCGTCGTATGTGTTTGTTGTGGTACTCCCATTGGGATCGATTGTCTGCACAAGGTTTCCCACTTCGTCGTAGAAATGTTCTGTGATGCCGCCCAGCGGATCGATCTGTCGGATAAGACGTTCCAAGGCATCGTACTCGTACGTTGTGGTGTTCCCTAAAGTGTCGGTTGTAGCCACAATATTTCCGATTTCATCATGTGTCGTCGTTGTGGTGTTCCCCAAAGGATCGGTCGTCGCCACAACCCGTTTGAGATCGTCGTACACAAAGGTGGTTGTGTGACCCAAAGCATCTGTGGTGCTAGCAACTGTGCTGTCGAGGTTGTAGGTTGTTGTTGTCGTGTTTCCAAGGGGATCCGTGGTGGTAACGAGCCGATTAAGTTCATCGTAGGTATATGTTGTTGTGCGCCCTAAAGCATCGGCCGTTGCGATGAGGATCCCAGCTTCGTTGTAGGTGTTGGTCGTTATGTATCCCGCGGGATCGATTGTGCGGACGAGTCGATTGGCGTCGTCGTACTCATACCGGGTGGTCCTACCCATCGTGTCGGTCACCATGATCTGGTTGCCAACATTGTCGTAACCGTATTCAGTGACAATGTTGTATTGGTCTTCGTCGTTCTGTGGACGGATAGGATCGTAGTTGCGCGTCATCCGGACCAGATGTCCGGCAGCATCGTATTCGTTATGCGTTATACGGCCAAGAGGATCCGTCGTGTCTACGAGGTTTCCAAGTTCGTCGTAGCTGTAGCTCCAAGTGTTGCCCAATGCATTGGTCATCGATGTCCGTTGACCATCTTCGTCGTATGTATAGCTGGTGGTGTTGCCAAGGGGATCGGTGACCGAGGCCAGGTACCCGTCGAGCGTATACGAATAGGTGGTTGTGTTGCCAAGCGCGTCGGTAGTGCTTGTGAGCAATGTGCCGTCGTAGGTGTAGCTGGTGAGGAAACCGCGAGGGTTGATAACCTCTGTGAGATTGTTGAGGGAGTCGTAAGTTAGGTCGATCTGGCCACCTTCGGCATCGATCACTTGGATCAAGTTTGATCCATCGTCGCTCCAGGCAAACTGCGTCATGTCACCATCTTCGTCGACGAGCTCAGATGGACGGAAATTGTCATCATAGACTTTGTTGCTTGTGCCCCCGGACGGATCGGTTAGGTCCGTTAGTGTGTTGCGACCGTCGTAGCTATGTGTTTCGCTGTTCCCTAATGAATCCGTAACCGTTGTTGTGCCATCGTGGCTGTAGACAAGTTCGACAACCAGCTCGCCCTCGCCATTGTATTGGCGTAAGGCACGGCCACCGGCATCATAGACCTGAATATTTGAGAAGTAACTTTCGGCGGTTGGAGTCGTCACATCATGGTCGTTGGCGAAAAATAGATAGACCATATCTCCGGTGTAGAAATCCCCCACTGGGATTTCGTAGTGCTTCCAATCTGGGGCGGTGTCTGCATAATCGTGGAATTCTTCTAATCCCCAGCCCTGCGTTCCATACAGTTGGAAAGTAAGATTTGTGCTCAGGGCATCATCGTTATCGAATCCAATGCCTTGGACATCACCCTCAGCGCCACTCGCATAATCAAATTCCATGACAGTGTATTTCGTGATGTTGTATGGGAACTCGATTTTTTTCCAACCGTTGCCGACGATGTGCAGGGTTCTACCAGCGTCCTCGATTGTCATGGTTGGGTTCTGGTCCTGTGATCCAGCATAGGATGTGATTTCATAATCATTGAAATTCAGCGGCGCAGGTATGTCAGGCTCGTATTCGGTGCGTTCGAGGACAACACCATTGGGGTCGAGGACCTCCGTGAGATGGTGTTCAGTGTCGTAGACATAAGACCAAGTCTCACCATGGACATCGACTGCGGAAATAAGGTCCCCTGCAGCATCAAAAGTGAAGCTCACTAAGCGGTCCGAGTGATCGGTCACCGAGGAAATGCGGTCCTGAACGTCGTAATTAAGGGAGATGAAACGTTGGCTAGTCTCGTCCGTCACGGTCTCCAGAAGCCCGTTGACGTCATACGTATATGTCCAGGTATGTCCTTCGGAATCGTCCCTTGTAAGCAATTTCCCAGTTTCATCAAATGTGTATGCTTGCTGCGCTTTGTCCACGAGGGTGTAGGTCAACGGTGGCCCTTCAATCCGTGTTAGTGAGGCGTTTAGACCGGGGTAGGGTACGAAGGTTCCATCGCCCTTGTCGAAAAATTCATAGAGATTAGCGGCGTGTGCCTTAAATAACACCACGCCGAGACGCCCCTCAGGATCGTCAGGAAAGATCAGGCGGATGTCGTGGTTGTGGGTCCAACCAAAGCCTAAAAGAGAGGTATATAGACCGGTGGTTTTCGAGGTATAAGTGCGTTGGAAGTTCAAGCGGCCAGCAGGGGTGCTGAATGATAGATCCTCTACAGAGAAGTCATAGCCCCCGGTGCGTGTGTTGATCGGATTCGCTATATACGCCTGACTTCCTTGAATGGCACTTCCAAAGCATGCATCAATAAGGCAATAATGATAGGTCGACCAGTCAGTCACAATGGTTTCGAAAGCCGCTGGTATGATTCTGAAAGCATCAAAAAATAGCTCAACTTCGTTGTAGCCCTCCCAGCCCTCGAGGGGGGCGATACCCCGACCTTCATGAAGCCTCAATCGAAGGAATCGAAACTTAGCACCAGCTGGAATGGTTGTCCCATCTTGATTTGATACTGTCCATTGTGTCGAGCCATCTCCGGTTAGGGCGGCAGGCCAACTTCCGGCATAAGGGAAATACCAAGCCTCTCCACCTGGCCACGGTTTATCGGGCCAATGAATTCCGTCTAATGAGTAATAGGTTCGACGATGAGCCCACCAAGGATTGTGGTCTAGCGTTGGATCGTTAAATGACCCTGTTTTGGAGTACATCCAATCACCACCGGGTGCGGTAACAACACCGCCAAAATCCAACGTGAGGAACCAAACCGATGCACCTGGCACGGTATAGTGACCACGGACGACCGCGTCATCTGCAAACCCTGCAGCATTTTCGCCATTTTCAAAGACAAAGCCACCGGAAGTCGCTCTGTGGAGATATGCGGCGATTGGATAATAGTACGTTCCATCCGTGATCCCTGCCTTCGATGCACCATGGACGGTGAATACATTCGATGAATCAGATGTCGAAGATAAACTCATAAGCTCAGAGGGAATAACCTCTGGTCTTTGACCCATGCGAGGCTCTTGATGCTTAAAGGTAGGGGGCTCATAGCCTGAATGGTTGGAAGCTGTTGTAATAGCAGGTTCAGAATGTAAACTCTTCAGTTCATTTGCCCAGGAGGGCGTCACGATCACAGTAAAGTTAGAGATCAGTAAAGAAAAGATCACCAAGGTGAGGATCAACTTTTGGGCATGTTGATGCGGGAGTTTAATTGGAGGTAGATTAATGTGAATAAAGATGATCGAGAGTTTGGAACCTGGTTTACGACATAGCATCGGATGTTCTCCGTAGGATATGGTAAAAAATCGTATGTAGGGATGTGGATCTTCCTAAGTCAAAGAAGTCCAACCCCCAAGTAATGGTTGGACATAACAGATAAGAGCCGGCTGTGGTTTTATGAAGGAATATTGCTCGGGGCTCTTTCTGGTTTTCTAATTACCCACCGCGTATCTAATACTATATATATAAACGGATTGCGATTCAAGATCTTGATTTGATTGTTATGAGAAATTTCATATTCACCAACGTTGACATCGTAGTGTCCTATTATTATGGTAATAGGACACAGAACTTAATGTCATGAGTGAACAAACCGGAGCTATTTGGA
>JABAOH010022337.1_pt1 | contig 19460 bp, 26 predicted proteins | sample 7062181 | NCBI WGS metagenome assembly JABAOH01 (sample SAMN14538630, study PRJNA623070) | marine sediment metagenome | biome: marine biome [ENVO:00000428]; feature: marine pelagic biome [ENVO:01000023]; material: deep marine sediment [ENVO:00002113]; isolation source: pool of 5 deep marine... | reverse complement strand
ATATTTATTTCTGGGAAGGGAGCCAGAAGTTCCATGCTAAGGAACGAAATAGAGGGGCTGGTGGGCCTGAAGGCGTACAATCCTCTCACGCAGTCCAATGAGATGGCGGATCACGTGATTAAAGCCTATAAAATGTAGTTGGACTTATTTTCCAATGAATTTCAGAATGTGTGTCTGTTTGATCCCCAGCTTTTTATATCTGTCCACGGAAACCAGGTTTTTCAGGAGATCCATTAAAATATTGCTCGTCATCTCGGGATACCAGTAGTTGATGAAAGAATTGCATTCGACCTCCATCACTATGTTCTCTTTGACGAATAAGGGTTTTTTCGTTCTTATGGCCATCTCCCCCTTGAACACGGATTCCACTGTTATCCTTGGATGGGGGCCTTTCCTTAAGGCGGACCTTATTCCGGAAATGAAATTCCTTTCGTTGAATTCCTTTTTTAATTTTTTCACAGCTTCTTTGTCCGCATACTTTTTCATTACCTTGATATCATCAAGTATGTTTTCCTTGTACTCTATCTTTATCTTTTCCAGATCGAATTCTGAAAATATGTCCTTTATCCTGTCCACAACCCTTTTCTCTTCCAGAAGGATCGAATCCTTGTAGTTTCTGCTTATTCTTTTGAAAAGGGGTTCGTATTTCTTGTTGATGTTTTTAACGATTTTTTTGATGATATCTTTGTTAACCCCCTCTCCCTGGTACGTAACCACGTCCATTATGGAGGGGAAGTTCTTCATTCTCGTGTACTCCCTGTGAACGAAAACTATCACGTTTCCCAGTCTCTTGACAGTTCTCCAGAAATCCTTGTATATCCTTAACCTGTGATGATGGTCTGTCTTGCTCTGGGCAACCCACCCGTATTTCTTCCTGTATCTCTTAAGTCTCTCGCTTTGACCGTTCTCAATGAATTTCGGCCACAGGAGGAGAGAAAGATCCTCTGGAGGAATATCCCTGTTGAAATCCACGCCCAGCATCCTCTTCCTGGGGATCCCGGAGATAATGAGAGACCCTCCTGTTTTGAGCCAACAGAGGGCGGCGACAGTGTCCGTATTCTCATCCCTGGACGTTGGAATCTCCAGGGCGGGCCCGGAATGCGGACAGACCCAGACAGGACCGATCCCGTTGCTGTATACATTGAAGCCATGCCTGAAATCGATTTTCAAAAACTTCATGTATATTTATTTATTAAAACTTGTATTAATATCATTTGTATAATTGCCGATGTGGCTCAGGGGTTAGAGCGCTGCGCTCATATCTTTTGAATATGAGCTTTGAGGTCTTCTGAAAAATTTTTCGGGGACCTGTGAAATAATTTGAACACGTCTGCGTTACTCGTGGGATACGCAGAGGTCGGGGGTTCAAATGCGCAGATTGCATTTGTAAATGACATTTGACAGGCTTGTCCTGTCTTGCGCTGATCTTCCCCCCATCGGCATCAATTTTTATAGTTATTTTTACAATTTTAAAACATGGACTGGAAAGAATTTTTCAAACCCACCAAGGGAAAAATCGTTCTTTTCATTCTGATCTACTTGTTCGCTCCTTTGCCCTATTTTGTCGCGAATCCTGGGTGCTTAATGGAAATTGGCGCGGTATGCGAACCGTACTGGATGTTCATGCCGTTCGTTTTAATCGGTCTTGCGTTTACAAGTTCTGGCCCGTCTTTCAGCCCCTTGTTTATAACTGAATTCTGGTCCTCTTTGATTATGAATCTCGTGATTGCCTACATCCTTTCTTGTATAATATTGAGTTTATACATTAAACGAAAGAAGTAATCCTAACGGAAACCATTTTAAGTAATTCTTTACCATTATTATTATGGAAGAATCGGAATTTTTCAAGAAAAAGCTTGCCAGGATATCGAGTGAGGATCCCAGGAAGGTCCTCAAGAGGGATAAGATAATAGTTTCTGATCTCAGGAGGGAGAACGAGGAACTTAAACTCCAGATCCAGAAGTTGTTGAAAAACAACCAGCAGCTTGCGAAACTGGCGGAGGTTCTGGAGGAGAAGATAATGAAGCTCACGGAGGATATGAGGAAGAATTATGTTTATTCGTACGAGCATGGAGGATGGGTTGAGAAGGAATCGATGGACAAAGGGAAGGTAGAACTCGCCCCCAGCATGCTCAGTGTTGATACCATAAACAACCAGCTTAGTGAAATATTAAGGATGATTAAAAAGCAGAGAAGGAACGTTTAAATACGATCTAAATCTATAAATAAATAATGAGGTGTCTTGATGGCGAAAAGAAAACCAATGAGAGGAATACATGAAGGTCTGGAAGGCGTTCTAACCACTTTGAGCGAGGACGTCGTGAAGGCCTTGGATATAAAGGAAGAGAGAAAGATTTTGGAGAAGAAAGTAAGGCAATTAAGGGATGAGGAAATTCAGTTAAAGGAAGTGGTTGACCATTTGAGGGTGACAAGAGACAAGATGCAGACAGAGCTGAGAAGGAAGGAGAAACAGGAGGAAGGTCTCCAATCGAAAATCAATGCGATGAAAGAGGACCGGGCAGAACTTCAGTCAGAGAAGTTGATGCTGAACCAGCAGATCAGGAACCTGCAGAAAGAGAAGGTAATCATGCAGAGGTCGCTCGAGAAAACCAATGACATGCTCATCAGTCTTAAACACGAGATATCTGAATTTGATGAAGAGATCAGGGGATAGAAAACTTCTCGAAATCTATGAATTCCGTTTATTCTCTTATTTTCATTTCTATTTGTTATAAAAAGAGGTAAGACCAACTTATATGAATGAGGAAGCTCATTCTTTTTGATTTAGACGGGACTTTAGTGGACATATTCGATGAACACATAAATTCTTTCATAAGGATGGAGAAAGAGGTTTTCGGCGTGGATATCGCCCCGGAGGACATGATCAAGAATATAGGTCATCCTGCACGGGTTGTGATAGCCGGTCCGCTTCTCGAGAGGGGAATAGATCCGAAGGTTATTGAGAAGAGGATGGAAACCGCATACCAATCCTACAAGAAACAGCTCGGGAAAGCCCTTAAGAGGATAGGTGAGGATGTGGTTCTTCCCGGGGTTTTCAGGCTTCTTGAAGTGCTCTCGCAGAGAGGCGAAATCCTGGGATTGATAACAGGGAACATTTCCACTGTCGGCATGCTCATTCTTGAAAGAACAGGGCTTGTGAAATACTTCAAGGTCCACTCCTTCGGGGATGTCGCCGCCAAGAGGTCCCAGATGATTGAAAGGGCGGTTGAGCTAGCGGAGGAAAAATACGGCTTCACCATTAAGAAAGAGGATGTTTTCATTGTGGGAGACTCGATCCCTGATATTCGGGGCGGCAAGGAGTTTGGGTGCAAGACTATCGCTGTTGCGACAGGCCTGACCAAAGGGAGTGACCTAGAGAAGGAGAAACCGGATTTCCTGTTCAGTTCCCTGGAAAACACCGAGGAAGTCCTGAAGGCGTTCGGGGATCAGATATAAAAACCGCTATGCGTTTAAACATTTGTTTAAACATAGCTTTTTAAACCTTAAATTCTATTAAAAATTGGGGAGGTGTTTCATGGATAAAAAAATTCTGGTATTAGCTGTATTCTTGATCATTGCGATCGGGCTGGTTATCCCGATGGCAATTGCAAAACCGGATAGGGCCAAGAAAGCGTGCAGTGACGGTTCGGATAACGATGGTGACAGTTACATCGACTACCCGGACGATCCGGGGTGTGCCAACAAGAACGACAACAGCGAGCTCAACCCAGCGATAGAATGTGATGACGGGAACGACAACGACGGAGATGAAGCGATTGATTACAACGACGGCGGTTGCACAGGACCAACTGACGATGACGAAACAAACTGCGGAGATGATGTTTGCGAGGGCGGAGAGGACTGCGATACGTGCGCTGCGGACTGCCTCCAGGGCGGACAGGTATGTTGCGACGGGATTGCCTACATGGGAGATTGCTGCGATAATAATGACTGCACTTCACCGGAAGTTTGCCATTGGCATACGTGCGGTCCGCCAGACAGCTGCTCGGATACGGACGGCGGTTTCGTGGTGACGGTACAGGGAACGGCATCGGGGTACTTGAACGGCATACCTTACAGTAATACTGACTTCTGCGACTTCAACATTACAACAACACTGATTGAATTTTATTGCGTTGGAGACCAGTGCGATTTGAATTTCTATGATTGTACCATGAACTTCACAAGCTGCTCGAACGGCGCCTGCGTGTAGGCTTCCGATCGGCTCAAATCCCTTTCTTTTTTCTTTTATTTTTAAGCAAAAGGCGTTAATTGTTATTATGGTTTTGCTCGTTCTTGGAATAACCGGAAGGAGGGGTTGTGGGAAGGACACGGTCGCTCAGTATCTCTCGAAAAAATACGGTTTCCGGGTCCTTACCTTCACGGATGACGTTCTCGCTCCCATGTTAAAGAGCATGGGGAAGGGAGTCACGAGAGAGAACCTGATAGAGCTCGGAATGGACATGAGGAAGACGTTCGGAGGGAACGCCGCACTCGTCCCGGCACTGTGCGAAAGGATAGGGAGGGAAGGGTTATGGGTGGTGAGCGGCGTGAGATTCCGGGAGGAGGTCGAGTATTTCAGGTACAACTTCGGGGAGAATTTCAGGCTGGTGTCCGTTGAATGTTCCGCGAAGAAAAGATTCGAGAGGCTGAAAAAGAGGGGGACGAAAGGGGAGAAGGGAATGAGCTATCAGGAGTTCGAAAAAATCGAGAAAGAACCGACCGAGAAGCCGATCAATGGGGTTATGAAGATGGCGAGGTTCTCCCTTAACAACAACAGGACGGAGAGCGATCTCCACAAAGAGATCGATAAACTCTGCCGGAAACTTAAAATTAATTGACTCTTTCGATTTCTCGAAAATTTAATAAATAAAAGCTACTTATCCATATAATAGGAAACAGGTTGACAGCCTGAAACGTTGCCTCGGTAGCTCAGTTGGCCAGTACGGGAAATGTTTTATCATTTCTCTTGGCTCAAGCGATCGGCTTGTATCGGTATGTTGACCGGGTCGACCGGAATGATATGACAGATTGACGTTTGCAGGGCGAACGTCTTTTGCTGCACGATACCGATAGGTCGGGGGTTCGAATCCCTCCCGGGGCTTCAGGCTCTCTTGATAGCGTTTTTGGTGAAAAGCCCAAAAGAAAATGTGCTAAGCCCTCGGAATATTTGTTTTTATTAATTATTATTGTAAGATGTATTATGGAGCCTAGAATTATACGTGCAGAAGAATTGAAGGAAAAAGATTTTGGTGCAACAAAAGTTACTGATATAGTTGATAATGAAGATTTTCCCTTTAACATTGCTAAAGTTAGAAAGGTTGGAGATGATATAAAAGCCGGATATGATAAAGAGAGCAATGTGGTTTATTACGTTTTAGAGGGGAAAGGCAAATGTGTGATTAAGGGTAAAGAATATCACTTAAAAAAGGGGGATTTTGTGATATATCCTAAAGGCACTATATATAAGCATCTGAAAGGACTAACACTATTGGCTATCGCATCTCCACCATTTGATAGAAACAAACGTGTTTATGTAGAGTAAAATGTGCCACTCCCTCCGATTTATGTGCTTAGCGCTCCCGGGGCTTTAGGCTCTCTTGATACCGGTTTTGTCAAGAAGCCCAAAAGAAAATGTGCTAAGCCCTCGGAATTAATAAAAATACTTGTTTTGTTATTAGATAACTGCTTTGTGAAAATAGTCAGAAGTTGGCAAAGGACTACACAACAATCTTCGGTTCAATGTTACAATTTTTCTTCACCCAGTCAATATCAAAACTAGAAATTTCTGCTCTTTTACCATTAATTATGAAATATTGTCTTTCTCCAAAAATCGGTTCTGGAGGCATTTTGTTTATATACCATTCGTCAGGGCAAATTTGTAATTTAGGTGAGGAAAAAGCAAAATAACCAAATACAGAACCTGCAATCAATCCAATAATAATACCCATAATTAATATTTTGTAATTCATGATTGATTATATAGATTATTATTTATTAATCTGCTGTTTTCATTGTGCTTTGCATGTATTACCTGAGATTTTTTGCATTTCCAAAGACATACCCCGATAAAGCCAAGAAATACAGAATGTGCTATTCCCTCGACTTTCTGTGCCATGCCCTCCCGGGGCTTTAGATTTCTTATTTAGGCTCTCTTGATAGCGTTTTTGGTGAAAAGCCTAAAGGAAAATGTGCTAAGCCCTCGGAATATTTTTTTCAAGCCCTCCGTTTCGAAATCGATTGCTCATCACTAACACTGCAAGTATGGCCCATACAACGGCGGCCCAAGTGACATCAAAGATTATCAGTTGCGCTCCCGCTATCACCAGAGGCATGAATATCCGTGTACTGGCCGTAAGGCTCACGTGCATGAGCATTCCTGCGAAGAGGCTCCCTCCGGTGCGGTCATATACCCACACAATTAGAACTCTCGAGGCAACCAGGAACAGGAAGGGGTCTATCAGGTAACTGAAAAAGGAGATTGCTCCGCTGATATTGCCGCTGGCAAATCCCAACCAGAATGCGGGAAGCAAATGCCAGGCTGCCCACACGATACCCACAATGAGCCCGGTTGCAAGGATGCCGTAACGCTTCCTCAGCCGTGGTGTGGCAAACCCGGTCCAGCCAATCTCTTCGAAGATGCCGGCCATCAGGCCTGTCATGAGACCCATCATCAGATGGGAAGTCTTGTCCCCGGCCGCGAATATACCGGGGAGGAACTCGGGCGAGAGAAGGGAAAGCACAAGTAGTAATACCACAAAAAGGAACGGCGCAAAAAGAAGTGCTACCGCGTACCAGCGAACACCAAACCGCCACTTTAGCAGCCGGGACCGGAACTCCCGAAGGCCCGTCCTTCCATCGAACAATCCAGTCAGCAGGATGCCTGCTATGCTGGGACCTGCCAGCACTGCCAGAATCATCATCGGCAACATGGTTTCGAACTGCTCATTTACGCTCACGACTCCGCCAGGCCCGCCGATGGCCAGGAGCAGGATGCCCCATGATATGAGGAATGTGAGAATGAAGTAGACTGTTACCGGATGCCTTTTAATGAAATTTTGGATGCCCATAACTTATCACAATATTATTTAATTAACTCAATAATAAACTTTAAAATCATGATTTTCCGAGAAGGCTGAATATGTGCCATGCTCCCGGATTTCTGTGCCGGGTGCTCCCGGGGCTTCAGGCTCTCTTGATAGCGTTTTTGGTGAAAAGCCTAAAGGAAAATGTGCTAAGCCCTCGGAATTATTTAGAAAAATTGAACAATGGAATAAAGAGAATCGGATTTAATGCTATGGTCTGAAAAACTTGACAATCTTCCTTCATAATCATTGAACGCAATTGTTTTTCCATCGACTTCTTTGAGGAACATAAAAATAGGTAAACCAGAGATAGAATCCTCTACTGATGTTAAGGCAGACTCTTCTACAGCATAAGTTCTGCAAAGTTCTTTAGCATAAACAATCTTATCCTCAGGTTCAACACATAAGTTTCTTTCTCCTGTAGATTTTCCATCTTGGAATACAAGTTCAGCCCCATGATAATGAAAAAAACCAAACCTTTCCGTACATATTCTTGCAAAGTCACCAAGACCGGATGTTAATATCACAGGAACAACATACCTTCTTTTCAATTCATCATTTGTTTTTTCTATATCCCCTATTTTGGGTAATTTATCCCAGAGAGAAAGAATATCTTCTTGAGTTAAGCCTTCATATATCTTAGAAATTCTACGATTATATTCTGCCGTGTTTATTTCATCTCTTTTTCTTTGCTCTTCAAGTTCAAGTGCAAAATCCCTTTGTCCTAATTCAGTAGCAACGGCGATGTTCGAGTTTCCAATGACGACTACCCCATCCATATCTATTAGAGCAATACTATTAGGTTTTTTACTCATTTTGAATAATTATAACAAAGAAATTTAACCGTGCAATGTGCCATGCTCCCCGATTTCTGTGCCGGGCCCTCCCGAGGCTTCAGGCTCTATTAATGTCAAATGACTTTTTTAGTCACAGACTCAAGATATTAATATGAAATATTTATTTTTCTTTGTTCTTGTCTCCATCATCTTTGTTTCCGGATGTACCCAGACCCAAACGTCTCAATGGGAAATTCAGGGCAGGACAGATCACAGAGACGGAATATTCATCATGGACCTTGACGGGTCCAATATCAGACAGATACACGGAAGTGACCTACACCTGTCAGAGGCGGTTCCTTCCCCTGACGGGAAAATGATCGCCTTCACGGAGCAGGAGGGAAGAACCCTGGACGATATCCATAACTCAGAGATAGCGGTTGTCAACATAGATGGGACAGGCTACAGGAAGCTTACGGGTAACGACTGGGTTGACGTTCAGCCCAGGTGGTCTGCTGACGGGAGGGAAATCATGTTCCTTTCGACTGGGGGGAAGCAGGCCGGAACAGACATCTACGTCATGGATCTTGAAGGCAACATTCTGAGACAGCTTACGGATACGGTTGGAATCTCGGAAGGGGATCTTGACTGGAAGTGCGGTAAGGTTGTCCACACAAGGTATCATTCAATATGGATGATGGATGATGACGGGTCAAATCAGATTGAGATTACAGACCCGCCCGGAAGAGGAACAGACGTGGGTGTTCAATTCCCTCTCGGAGACTATGATCCAAACTTTTCACCGGACTGTTCGAAAGTTGCGTTCGAGAGGCTCACAGGAACCGGGAAGACTGTAGGTCAGACAAGCCTCGGCGACTATGACCTCTATGTCTATGACATCTCATCGGGGACAGAGACCGATATCAGCCAGAACGGCGATGGGGATCTCCTCCCTGAATGGTCGCCAAACAACAAGATATTATTCGTGCACCTTACAGACAACAGGGACGACCTTTATGACATCTTCGTAATTAACCCTGATGGCTCAGGCAGAAGAAAGGTCACGGGTGATGATCCCCTGAACTTTGTTGAAGCGGGTTGTGCCTGGCTCGGTGACAGTGTCCTTTTCACGGGAGAATTCTTTGAATAATGTGTCAAACAATGCTATTCTTTTGCCGGCCGAGTTTTAAATTTAATAAACTCCAGAACAATTCTTAATTGGGTTTTGTTATGGGTGAGGAACCTTTCAGGTGTCCCAGATGTGGCGCTTTACTGAATGAGAGCGGGAAATGCACAGAATGCGAGCACACTCCGCCTATCGATAGGCCGCCTGCTTTATGAGAAATACAACGCAAGGATCCAGATATAGAAAGGAATGATTATAACCGTGAATGCTATACCCAACACCAGCAATACCATCGCCATCTCGTTGTGCTTGTGCTTCGTTAGCCTCCAGGCCACGATTCCTCCCAGAGCGCCCAGAAATATGGGGACAAACGTCCACCAGAGGGAGACCGGCTTTCTCTCCCTTTCCTCTTCGTTCATATTTCAATATTGGATTTCGAATTTTAAAAGTTTTATTTAATAATTTCAAAAGATTGTTATGATCGTTCTCGGGAGGGAAGGGTTTTCGGAAAGGCTTGCAAAGGAATTGCGGGCAGAATTCGCCAGGATCGAAACAAAGGTTTTCCCGGACGGGGAGAGCTATTTCAGGATCTCCGAGCCGGAAAAGATCAGGGGGAAGAAAGCGATTCTGGTTGTAAGAGGTCGAACCCCTAACCTTGATCAGAACAGGATGTTAACAGAATCTTTCCTCCTTCTCGATAAGCTGAAGGCACTGAAAGCGAAAAAAACGTGTCTCCTCCTTCCCTACATTCCCTACTCGAGGCAGGACAGGGAATTTCTGAAGGGAGAAACGGTTTCCGTAAAGACCGTCCGAAATCTTTTGAAGGAAAAATGCGATCTTCTCGTGAACGTCACCAGCCACGATTTCAGGAAGGAGGGATGGATCGATAAGAAGACATACAACATAGACGCGACCGAATCGGTGACTGAATTCTTGAAATCGAAAAAATTTGAGAATCCTGTAGTGATGGCTCCTGATATGAGCGTGAGCGAAAATGTGGAAGAACTCGCGAAATCCTTGGGAGGGAATTCGATTGGTTTCGAGAAAGAGAGAGATCTGAAAACAGGGAAGATCCGGACGTTCGGGAAGATTCCAAACCTCCGTGGACGGGAACTGATAATATATGATGATGTTGCCTCTTTTGGGGAGACCCTTTACAAGGCAGTTCTGATGGGAAAGAAAGCAAAGGCAAGCAAAATAATATGCATACTCATTCATGTGCTTTCAGTATACAACAAAAAATTTGAAAAGAATTCGATTGATTTGATAAAAGATGAAAGTGACGAATACTATTCAAGCGATACTATCGAAAGTCCGATCACAAAATTCTCAATAATAAAACAAGTTTCTGAATTTCTGAAAGAGAATTTCTGAACTACTTCTCGTGTTTCATGAACTGAGCGAGCAGGGCTTCCAGCTGTATCTCAGGCGAGCCACCCTGGTTCATCCGGAATTCGAACTCCCCTATCTGTTCAACCAGCGAGATCTTCCTCTCATCAGGGATCTTGAGGCTGAAGACCTCCCTGTGTATCCCCTTTATTATGTCTTCCCCTGAAAGACCCTGGGTGATCAGGAGGTCAAAGAGTTTCTTCCTGGCGTCCGGGAACTTCCCTTTGAGCGCGAAATCCATCATTTCCTTGATGTCCTCGGGTTTCGATTGGGCAGCGGCCTCGTAGATCGTTTCCTTCGTTACCTTCCCCAGGGCTGAGCTCGCCTGCAGGAGGTTCGCGGCCTGTCTCAGATCGCCCTCGCAGATCTCGTATATCGCCTTTGTCGCGTCTTTCGATACGTTCAGTTTCTCGCCTTTGGCGATCCTCTTTACGTATTCCTCTACGTTCTCCTTGGTCATCCTCCTGAACCGGAACACAGAAGTCCTAGACTGGATCGGCTCGATTATCTTGCTGGAGTAATTGCAGGAAAGTATGAACCTGCAGGAGCCCGAAAACCTCTCTATCGTCCTTCTCAGGGCCTGCTGGGCCTCAGGCGTGAGCGCATCGGATTCGTCCAGGAAAATGATCTTGAAGTCCGAACCGATCGATTTCACGCGGGCGAAGTCCTTTATACGTCCTCTCACTATGTTGATCCCCCTTTCATCGCTTGCGTTCGTCTCCTGGAAGTTCTTTTTCCAGTTCTCCTCCCCGAACAGTTCCCTTGCCAGGCATAAAGCAAGCGTGGTCTTCCCCACTCCCGCCGGCCCTGCGAAGAGCATATGGGGGATCGATTCCTTCTTGACCCAGGCCTCGAGCCTGGAAACTATGTGTTTCTGGTTGACAACCTCTTTCAGGTTTTTCGGCCTGTACTTCTCGGTCCATATCTCGAGCTTCATACGTATCTAATGGTTTGGTTATTTTTAAGGTTTACCTCCCAGTCAAAAATTTAAACCCCCGTTTCAACAATCTATTATGATAATCGCGATTACAGGGACGCCGGCAACAGGGAAAACAGAGGTCGCGAAGGCGCTGGCGAAAAGAATGGGCTGGTGGTATCTTTCTCTTAACGATCTCGCCGAGGAGGAGGATCTCTACAAGGGGTATGATGAAGAGAGAATGTGCAAGATAGTGGATCTCGACCGGATCAGGGAGGAGGTTCACATACTCGGGATCTCCCACAAGAACATGGTTCTGGATGGTCATTACTCTCACGAGATGCCCTGCGATGTCGTGATCGTCCTGAGGACAGGATTGAAGGAGTTACGAAAAAGGATGGGTGAGAAAGGCTGGCTGGCAGGGAAGATCAAGGAAAATCTTTCAGCGGAGGCGATGGATATCTGTAGGCAGGAAGCGCTCGAACTGAATAAAAACACGTACGAATTCGACACCACGAGGAAAAAGCCCCATCAGGTCGCGAAGGAGATAGAGAACGTTATAAAGGGCGAAACTTTTATCTTCCGAGATCTCAAGGTTCCTGAGACCGAGGACGTGAGGATCGAACTGAGAAGGGTGTATGGAACGCTCATGAAGGGGGAGTGGAAGGAGATAACGGACAGGGTGAAAAAGGAAACAAAGGGGAAGAAGGATCTTCTGATAACAGTCGGCGATGTCACAAGCTATCACTTCATAGAGAATCGTTTGCTTCCAGACCTGATAATAATAGATGGTGTTGAGAGGAGGAAGAAGTTCGGGAAGAGGATCGTTTTCAAACATCCCGAGGTAAAGGTAAAGAACCCCCCTGGTCACATAACGGTTGATCTCTGGAGGAGCGTGGAGGAAAGCTTTAAAAAACTGGGGAAAGGGAAGAGGAAGATACTTGTGGAAGGCGAGGAGGACCTCGCCGTTATCCCCTGCGTGATGCATGCCCCTTTGGGGACGAACATATTCTATGGCCACTTCGAGCACGGGCTTGTCTGGATGAAGGTGGATGAGAAGATAAAGAGGCAGATCAAAGGACTTATAGAAACCATCGTTTTCCTTCAGTAGCTATTTCCTAACAACTTTCTTCCCCCTTTCCTGGGGTAAGATCCTTTTCCTAGCCTTCAGGAAAATCTTGTACAGCTCCCCACCTTTCCATAGTCTGTCAAGGAAGATCGAGAGCGCAGCGATCTCGGAGTGTGGCTGGCTCGTCACGGAGATGTTCCAGTCCGCAAGCTTGTATACCTCGGGAGGGACCTTCTCTCCTCCTATAACTACGAGCAGATCCTCCTTGGACTTCTCTATCTCCCCTATCTTCTCCTGAACAGGCATCCCGTAAACCGTCAGGTGAACCATCCGTCCCTTCCAGTTCTTTATGAACCTCCTCCAGTCCTTTTCATAGCTGACCTCGAACTTCCCTCCCCACTGTTTCGAGACGTTCCTAACGCTGTCCAGTAGGGATTGGTCTTTCTCCCCGGAATAAACGATCCCGTCCGCCCCGAAGGCGCGGGCGACAAGGCCGCAGTGCGAGGAGATCCTGTGGTCCCTGGAGATCCTGTGACCCAGGCGGAAAATGAATATTTTCATAGGTCAGCCCTCGGGTTTGCTCCACACCCCTTTATACTTCTCTTTGGGGTATTTCTTCTCGGCTTCTTTTAATTTTGAAAGAATGATCTCTGTCAGATCGAGATCAAGGACGTTCGCCAGATTCAGGCAGAAATTGAGGATATCCGCCAGCTCTCTCTCTATATTCTTCATGAAGGTATCGTTCTCCTTGATCTTCTCCACCTCGTTCTCCTTCATCCACTGGAAGAGTTCGAGAAGTTCGCCCGCCTCAACAGAAATAGCGATCGCGAGGTCTTTCGGGTTGTGGTATTTCTCCCAGTCCCTCTCGCGGACGAAGTGTCTCACCCTCTCCTTGAGCTTCTCTATGTTCACGTACTCGTCGCTTTCGGATGGCATAGTTTATTTTGGGCTTTTGTTTATATATCATTTTTAAATCAAAGGAACGAAAGATAATCATGCTCGTGAAAAACCTCGCTCCCTACGAATCGATCGATGGGAAGTTCGTGGTGAAGTTCAAGAAGCCCGTCTCAAAGTACGCGAAGGGGTATGTTTTTCAGTTGAGGGTCGGCGATCCTTCCGGTGAGATCATGCTCCGTTACTGGGGGCCTGACAAAAAGGAGGAAGTGGAGAGGCTTTACGCTTCCATAAAGAAGGACGACGTGGTCTACGTTGTTGGCGAAACCACGATCTTCAACAACCGGGTCGCGATAAACATCAACCCTCCTGCGGGGAAGATAAAGGTTCTGGAAGCGAAGGAATACGAGAAATCGGATTTCATCCCCGAGAGCGAAAAAGATACGAAGGAGATGTACAGGGAATTGACAAAGGTGTCGGACTCCCTAGAAAATTCCCACCTGAAAGAGCTCGTTTATTCTTTCATAAAGGATCCCGCCTTCTCGGAGAAATTCATCAAACACCCGGCCGCCATGTACAAGCATCACGGGTGGTTGGGGGGATTGTTGGAGCACACGCTTAACGTTGTTAAGATATGCGAGTTCCTCCACAAGGTCCACCCCTCGCTAAACAGGGATCTCATGGTCACCGGAGCTATCCTACACGATATCGGGAAGATCAGGGAACTGGATGTGACCACTCACATTCGCACATCCAGGGAGGGGATGCTGGTAGGACATCTGGCGCTGAGTTACGAGGAAGTATCGAAAAAGATGGATCAGCTGAAAACTCCCGGGGATATACAGCTGAAAGTAAAGCATATGATCATAAGCCATCACGGGAAGATCGAGTACGGATCTCCCAAACAGCCTGCTATCCCCGAGGCGCTCGCTGTTTACCTGGCGGACGATCTCGATTTCAAGATAACCGAGATGCTCACACACATAAAACGAGCTGAGACAGAGGACGATTACATCTACGTGGGCGATGTCGGAACGATTTATTTAAAGTAAAAATTATTTTTTAGAATTGATTTATTATTTCTGAGAACCAATATTATATTATGCTGGGGTTGGGGGAGCATTCGAGAAAAATCTATATTTCTGCTTTGGTTATTTTTGCGTTTCTTGTCGGCCTCGGATTCTCTTTTTTCGTGATCAGCTTCTATCCCTCTGCCCAGGAGAATACGTATTACAGGCCGGTCAGTCCCGAATCTACAGAGGGGATCAGCCTTCTGGGGAGCATGCTTAAGAAATACCACCTGACTCTCGAGGAGTGCAACGAGCTGATGGGAACGCTTGAAAGGGAAAACAAAATCCTCAGGGAGGAGAGAAATCTCGTTTTCAACCCCGAATGCAAGACAGGGAAACTGGCGGAGTTCTCGGAGGAGAACATAAGGGATGCGATGGATCCCGGGATCGTGAGGAACCTCGCTGTTTCAGTGGTTTCCCCGAACAGCGAAAACCCTGTCATTTCTTTACACCGATACGTATACGAGAATGTGAAATACGTGGATGATCCCAGGGGGGAGGAGTACATCGCGACCCCGTGCGAAACCCTGCTCACCGGGGGCGGGGACTGCGAGGATCACGCGATCCTCCTGGCTTCAATGCTCGAATCCGTGGGGATAGATGCGAAGATAGTGTGGCTGAAAAACACGCACACGCTCGTGGGAATAGAAACAAGTGAGGAGATAAACCAGGAGATAGAAGAACTCCAGGGGTGCGGAAATCCTCTATGGCTGGATCATGATGGAACAAAGCTCCTCCTGGCTGACACGAGTTTCGCTCCCTGCCCGGGCCAGGTTGAGAACATTTACGTGGAAAGAAGCGAAGAGGAGTGGGGATGGAAGGACGGATACGAAGTTGTCGTTTTTGATGTTTAATTTATTAGGATTTAAAATAAAGTGAATAATATGGGACTGAAAGAAGTTTTAAGATTGAGTTGGATTAAGTTTATTATCATAATTATTTTGCTGATTGTATTTTACTATGGCGTTTATCAGTCTGCTGTCTTCGGACCTACCAGACCAATTAATTGGTATATTTTTGCCACCCTGTTTTTCATAGTTTTGATATATTTTGTCATTTCTCTGATTGTCACAATTTATCTTAAATACAAGAAGTAGTTTACATATTCAACTGTTCAGAATCAGCTTGGTTTCCTCTTCGCTCAGTTCGATCCCCTCATGATCGGATTTTTTCTTTCTGGAGAGTATTATCTTCAGATAGGGGAGGTAGGAGTTCTGGACGATCTTCCCTGAGGTGTGGGTGTACGAACCGATCCTTTCAGAGAGCCCGGACATCATAGCCTTCCTTCTCTTCAGTTTCGCGAGCCTTATGAACCTGTCCGGGGACTTGTAGGGGGTAAACCCACCCGAGGGCTCGCCGGCGAAGGAAATCCCTGCTAGCATGTCGATCATGAAACTCTTGAACCTCCAGTTCTGCTGTTTGGAAACCATCTGCCTGAATACGTCCGCCCGCGAGAGTATGTCGAAGGCCTTGGCGAGCGAGTCGGGATGTTCGAACTCCTGGGGGAGGTTGTTCTCCACCCACCAGAATATCTCGTCCGGGTCCTTGTCGCAGTTCCTTATCGCCTGCCTGGAGGCGTTGAGGTTTTTCGAGCGGAAGATCGTTGGGAGGATTGAGAAAACGCTCGTCTCCCTCTCCCTGTAACCCAGGGACTCGAGATCCTTTTCAGTTATCCCCTTCCTGTCCTGGCAGAGCGTCTGGAGATCGTTTATCGCGGACCGGATGTCCCCTGAGGACCAGCGGGCAAGGTTTTTCAGAACGTCCTCGTCCGCCTTGACTCCTTCCTTCTCGCATATCTCCCTCAGTCTCTTCTCTATCGAGAGCGCGTTCACCTTCGAGAGCTTTACCAGCTTGCAGTGGTTCCTGATGGACTGGAGTTTCGGGACGTACGGGTTGCCAACCGTTATCACGACAGGGAACCTGGATTCCTTTATGATCTTTATTATCGCCTTCAACCCGCCCCTGTCCCTGGAAGAGATCCCTTCGGCCTCGTCTATCAGGATGATCTTCCCCGGGTGGAAAAGCGAATGGTTTTTCGAGATCTCGGACAGGGCGGAGTCTATTGAGTTCGAATCCCTCTCGTCAGAGGCGTTGATCTGCATGAGAAACCATCTCTTCTCCCTTGCGAGAACCTCGGGTATCAGGGTTTTCCCTGTCCCTGAAGGCCCGTAGAGGAGCAGAGCTTTATCCCCGGGTCTCCATCTCTCCAGCCATTCGGTCGTTTCCTTAAGAGCCTTCACCTGGCTGAGTATCTCCTTCGTTTCCTTCGGCCTGTACTTCTCTGTCCAGAGTTTCATGATATCACCCGAAAGGATTATATTTTATTTTCAGTAAATTCCGAACCGGGAGGAAGAGCGGTTTCGGGAGTTTGTCCCATTCAAACCACTACCATCTCTCGCATCTTTCAGGTTCCATTACCTTTGGTTCTCCTGAATGGTGTTCGGAGATCACGTAGAGTGTGACGTAATGCTTTCCCTCTTTGTTGAAAATGTCATTGGTAAAGGGTCCCGCCCTCAGGTCTCTGATCCTGATCCCTGTTTCCTCCATGACTTCCCTCCGGGCGCAATCCTCTATTCCCTCGTTGAATTCCAGGTGGCCTCCCGGGAAGCTCCAGGATCCATCTCCGTGGACATTCTTTCTTTTACCAAGAAGGACTTTATTGTCCTTTATCACGATTATTCCGATTCCTATTTTCGGTCTGTTTTCCATACTATCGGATTGTTTTTAAGGATTAAAAACGTTTGTCAGGCGGGTCTCCAAAGACTATATATAGAATCTTGAATAAAGTATAATTATGAAACACATAACGTTGTTCTTGATTTTGATGTGTGTTATTATAATTACGTTAATTTCAGGTTGTGTCACGAGGGATGCGGGTGATCTGGTTTTCACAGAGGAAGAGTTGAGGTCAATGGGATATGATGTGCAGAGAACAGAAGAATATTACGATGGAGTATGGGAAAATTTTGACGGGTTCGTGTCTGGGACACAGAGAGTATATCGAATAGGCTGGCAGGAAGGCAAATATGAGGGTGAAATAGTCTTTCAGGTTGTCATTTTTGATAATGAGGTAAATTCACAGAAATCGTATTCAACGCGGGTTGATTATGCGTTCTTGACAAGCAAAGTCCCATGCGAACAGAGCACGCTGGGTGACGAGAGCTGCTGCTATGAAGCGAATGGTAGTTATGATTGTCTTGCGAGATACGGGGAAAACGATATTTTCTTAAGGGTGCTTGATCTTGATAGGACCTTTGAAGATGTTGAGGAACTTATGAATGTATTTGAGGAGAAGATAAATTAAAAGGGGGTTGGATATGGTAAGCAATCTGACAAGAGTGGTTTTAATAATCATACTCGTCCTGATCGTGTTTTTCATGGGGGTGATGGCAACCCCGCCTGAAATGAGGGGCACGCTCTCCATGGTTTTCGGTTTCTTCTTTGCAGCTGCGGTCTTCTTCATTATCATAGGGTATCTGAGGACTGTTTAGGGGTTTTTGTGAATCATTTTTAAGGTTTGAATAGGTAATTTATAGATAGTGGTAGCATGGTATTGAAATTCCACAACACCCTGACCAGGAAGAAGGACGAGTTCAAACCGCTGAAGAGGGATTTCGTCCGCATCTACTCCTGCGGGCCAACGGTTTACGATTACCCGCATGTGGGGAACCTCCGGGCTTTCGTTTTTTACGATCTGCTCAGGAGGTATCTTAAATACAGGGGATTCAAAGTTAAACAGGTCATGAACATAACGGACGTGGACGACAAGACCATCCGTAACTCAAGGAAGGAAGGTTTGACCCTCAAGAATTTCACGCAGAAGTACGTGGATATATTCTTTGACGAGCTAAAGGAGATGAATGTCGAGAAATTCGAAATCTACCCCAAGGCGACCGAGCACATCCGGGAAATGGTTGACCTGGTAAAGGTTTTGCTCAAGAAGGGGTTCGCCTACAAGGGGAGGGACGGCTCAATCTACTACAAAATTTCGAAGTTCAAAAAATACGGGAAGCTTTCAAAGCTGGATGTCTCGAAACTGAAGGCAGGGGCTCGAGTCTCCCAGGACGAGTACACCAAGGAGGAGGCAAGGGATTTCTCGCTCTGGAAGGCCTGGAACCCGGATGACGGGAACGTTTTCTGGGAAACGGATATCGGGAAGGGAAGGCCTGGCTGGCATATCGAGTGTTCGGTGATGTCCACCAAATACCTGGGACCCACCCTGGACATCCACACGGGGGGAGTTGACCTGATCTTCCCCCATCACGAGAACGAGATCGCCCAGTCAGAGGCTCCAACAGGGAAACCCTTCGTCCGTTTCTGGCTGCATAATGAACACGTGATGGTGGAGGGGAAGAAGATGTCGAAATCCCTGGGTAACTATTTAACGCTCAAGGACCTCATTGAGAGAGGACACGACCCTCTCGCTGTTCGCTACGCCCTGCTCTCGACCCATTACCGGTCTAAACTGAACATCACGGACAAAGCTCTCTGGTCCGCGAAACAATCGGTTGAGAAGATACGGAATTTTGTTGATCTCCTGAAAGAAGTGAAAGGAAAGAAGGACAACAGGAAGGTTAAAGAGCTGATAAGGAAGGTCCAGAAAAGTTTCGGGGAGGCTATGGATGATGATCTGGACATAGGAAGGGGGTTAGCGAAAATATTCGATTTCATCAGGGAGGTCAACAGGCTGATGGATAAAAAGCAAATCGGGAAGAGGAACGCCCAGGACTGCCTGAAAACCATCAGGAAGTTCGACCGGGTTCTAGGTATACTCAAAATCGAAAGGGAGGTTCCCCCTGAAACCCTTGGAAAGCTCTTCACAATGCTGGTTGATCTTCACGAAACCCTGAGAAGTAAAGACAGGAAGTTCTCCGGGGAGCTCGAGAGGATGCTGAAACGCATGAAGGGGAAGGAGATAGATCCTGAACATTTCGGGGAGCTGATCGATGTCGTTGTCAGGGTGAGGGAGGATCTCAGAGAGAAAAGGATGTTTGATGTTTCGGATAAGATAAGGTCCGATCTCAAAGATATGGGAATAATTCTGGAGGACAAGGAGAAGGGAGTGAGGTGGAGACTGGTTTGATTGTATATTCTCCACATTATTTCTTTGCCTTGCCCTTTTCAGGGAAGCCCTT